>Ga0247770_1000063_pt1 | contig 90784 bp, 107 predicted proteins | sample UWRJL136409B6_FD_179943 | JGI IMG/M metagenome (GOLD analysis project Ga0247770, IMG submission 179943) | Plant litter microbial communities from Arlington Agricultural Research Station in Wisconsin, United States - UWRJ-L136-409B-6 | ecosystem: Environmental > Terrestrial > Plant litter >...
GGGGTGTGAGCGGGGAGGAGGGGGCGGATTTCGTAGCGGGGTGGGAGGGGGGAGGAGGGAGGGGGCATTTTGGTGTGGGGGTGAGGTACGTTAGGTGAGGTGAGGTGTGATGCGGTGAGATGGTTGGTGGTCGTCAGAGGAAAGGGGGACGGAGGATGGAGGAGTATTGGTGTCACAGCGGAGTTTGTTTGGTCGACTTATGCTGGAAACCTCGCTTTTGGTCATTTCTAAGGTATGATGGGGGGTTTGACGTCGGATGATCCTCTGCAGATGGATTCATCTCCACGTGCCGAATCCGCTGACATGCAGCTACAGTGCAACCTTACTACTTACTACCTGGGTACCTACTCTGCGGCACTCACTCTATCCCGAAATGCGAAGGTCTTGTGCGAGCGGATGTCATGCAGCCTAGCGGCCGCGGGAGCTGAGCCGCTTCAATACATGCGGGCACTCCCTATTTCCTTCCTTCGCATCCACCGACCAGCATCAACTCCCAACCACTGTTCAAGATACAACACCAACTCGACGTTACGACGACACCTGCCTGCGACGTTACGGCGCAGGCCCCCACAAAAAGGCTACCAAGGCCGAGAAAGTTCCCGACTCAGTTCCCATTCTTCCACCGGACCACACCGCAGTCAGGGAACTTCCGCCACAGGATCGCGCCAAGCTCATGAGTCGGCCGGACCTCCATGATCGAGTGTGCGCAGTGGTCTGTGTGCGCCCACTGCGACAAGTACGAGTCAATCGTGTGGATGCCTCGCCTAGACATGGCTGTGAACACGCGACGGTTCATCTCAGCGCAGTGGCGCTGGTGGTCTGCGATCCCACGAAAATCAGCTTCGTCTCTCTAGTTTGACCGTCTACGGTAAGGGGCCAGGGGAACTCACACTGCCACTCCACCAACACAAACTCATGCTCCCCTTTCTCGACCTCATCCCAACTCAACTCCTCCGTCCGATTCGGCTGCAGCCAAAACCGCCAGTCCGTATACTTCTTGAAGTTTTGCTCCGTCTCCTCATCGTAGCACTGCTCAGGCAACCAAGCACCATATAGCATCCCATACCGACACCCCTTGGCTCTCGCCTCAGCAGCGCTATGTCCACACGGGTCCTTCATGATGAACTCGGCTGAGGGGTCTTTGTACACGGCGGGGATGACGCCGTCGAAGGTGTACTGCGTGTGCTCGTCTCGCAGGAGGCAGGAGTTGGAATGGTCGCTGTGCATTTCATCAGGGGACATGCTACCGTGTGCGCCGAGGAAGGAAGAGGCGAGCCATTTTGCGAGGAGGACCACTAGGCCTGCGTGGAAGACTAGGAGGAGGAGGAGAAGGAAGGCTTTCAGGGTGGTCTGGTAGCGGCGCTGGGCGGTGGTGGAGCGGTGGTTGAGGACGAAGGTCTTTTCGTCTTGGGAGAGGAGGGAGTGTGCGGCGTCGTCGGCGCTGAGGGACTGCCGGTCGACGGGCGAGTATGAGGCTCGGCCTGCCATCTTTCGGGAGGAGTTGAGGGAGGGGAGTTGGCTGAGGAGCTTGGTGAAGGTGGAGGGAGACATGGGAGGGGTGTTGGGGGGATGGGGAGACTTGGTGATGAGGAGGTAGAATGAAAAGGGGGGCATATTTAAGTTGGGCTGTTAGGTAAGGAGGAGGGGCTATGAACAAAAGAGCTGATAAGGTGGGTGATGGCTTACTCTGAAGGATTGGGCCAGCGGTTAGAGATGGAAGGCCGCGTCAACAAAAACCACAAAGGCATTGCATCGGCGCCTCACACATACTCCATCCTCCACAAGAACGGGGGTGTTGTTGTCCTAGAATGTAACACTCCGGGACAATTACTCCGTTCCTCGGACCACGAGACACGATTATCCAGCTATGATAGGCCAAAGCCTACTGCATTCTCTGCCGGTTGGGGTGGAGTATGGGCTTTTGCTGATATCGCCAACATCATTGGTTTGGTGTTGATGTGTGTGATGTGATCAGCGACTTGAAAGCAAACTCGGACCGAGAGGTGAGATGGTAGCAACCGTCAATACGATTCTTACACAGATACCTATGGATATACGCCGACTTAACCGCGTTGGGTTGATATGAGTGGTCAAATGCCACTTGTTTGGTCCCGGCATCACCAAACATGTTGAAAAGGGGTTGTCGCGCCGAATATTGTCGATCCTACAGTAACCTTCCCTGAACCCTGTTCACCTCCGCTTTTTTGCGCCTTAGAAACGGCTCCCGGAGGATGAAGGGTAACGGTGACGCAACTTGCTGCTCGTAGCAGCGGACTTCCCACAGGGTCCGAGTGTGAGGCACAGCATTTCGTGGGTAGCATTGATACGCAAGTACTGGACCCATGATGTCGATATCCACCTGGGCGAGCGCTTCACCGAGTTCTCTGAGTCGTCGCCAGAAGGGCTGGTATGTCGGGTCCAGTGGCAACAAAACAATTGGCCGAAGCCAAGTGAATCAACAAATACAACAACGGGTTGACCTCAACGGCCAGCTGAAACCGTTGGACATGCAGTCATGCAAGAGCTACTTGGTGGATCCTCCAGGAATGTAGGTCGTAAGCCTCGCTCTACTTCCGAGTTGCCCGGCTGTCCGTATCAGGAAGGTCGATATTTGGTGCTACGCAACCATCTCGCACCATAGTAAGCGTATGATCATCGCAAGGCCGTTGCATGGGAACCACCGGAATTTTTAGCCAAAGTACACCAAAAGGTACAATCAGGCAAAACGTATAGAAGACACCAAAGCGTCCGGGTTGTACTCACCTTGAAACCGCGACTCAAGCTTACCGTACCTATCAAGCCTTGCATCAATTACAATCACAACCTGATTTCCACGGCCCACCAACAACACACATCATGAAGACCTCATTCACCGCCATTTTTGGCGCATTCCTCATCGCCAACACTCTCGCAGCCCCTGTCTCCGGAAACGAGATCGAGTCCTTCGTCGGTATCAAGCGCGACGATACAGTTGAGTCTTTTGTCGGCATCAAACGTGATGACGTCGAGTCATTCGTTGGCATCAAGCGCGACGAGATCGAGCCTTTCGTCGGCATCAAGCGTGATGATGTTGAGCCCTTTGTCGGCATCAAGCGTCGTCATGGTGATGGCACGGTTGAGTCGTTCGTAGGCATCAAGCGTGACGATGTCGAGCCCTTCGTTGGGATCAAGCGTCGCGATGGCGATGTCGAGTCTTTTGTTGGCATCAAGCGCCGTCAGGAGGTTGAGCCTTTTGTTGGCATCTAAGCTGCTCGTTCAGCTGCTGACATGGAAGAAGCAGAAAGGTTGGCTTTCTCCTGCCATTTGAGACACAATATGCCGAAATGAATTGAAGACTGACAGCTTTGATGCATGCAGGTTTTAGTACCAGCGCCTTTTTCCTCAACTCGAGCTTTCATTCAACATGGAGGTCTAAAGTCCCCAGGCCAAGATTTGGTTTTCCGGAGGGAGGCGGGCGGGGCGGGCAATTGCGAGTAGCTTGGATGTTAAAGTGACCAACCACCCTGCATCCGAAGTTTGTCAGTAGATAGAATACCAAAGAGGCAGATAGGCTAAGGAAAGGGATGTGGAATTTTGCATCATCAAACATGCTACGTCCAGAATAAATCCCAGTCGTTACCGTGACGCTTGGCCATGATGCCCAGGTGCTGGGTGATCGTGCGACGTTCAACTTCCCTGGCCCGCCTGCGCCACAGAGAATCTGTCAAATAGGGCAAGTGCCTTCCACCCCAAGGTGCTGCAGGACTCGGTCGAGTCACACACGTGATGAGGGAATTTAGTCTCCTAGAATACACCGCTGTTGGGGTGGGGGATCGCCAAGCATCGTCTCCCCTTCGGCGCCCAACTATCACACAACGCATTAGTTCCTGCAATTCAATCATGCGCCTCATCAACACCCAAACGCTTGCGCTCGAGCAGTTTTACGGCGAGATACCGCCGTATGCCATCCTATCGCACCGATGGGAAGCCGAGGAGGTGACCCTCCAAGATTTTGCCGCACAAGTCTACTTGATTTCCAAGTGGGGCCTGCCGATGAAGGGCTTCAAGAAAATCCGGTATTGCATCGACCAGGCTAAGCGAGAGGGCATTGGCTACTGCTGGGTCGACACCTGCTGCATAGACAAATCCAGCAGCGCCGAGCTGACCGAGGCCATCAATTCCATGTATGCGTGGTATCGCAACTCGGCCGTCTGCTACATCTACATGGCCGATGTCCACCCCGCGGCCGTATCAGAAACTCAGCAGGCGTTTGGGGCACGATTCCGGTCGTCGCTGTGGTTCACAAGGGGCTGGACCTTGCAGGAGCTTTTGGCTCCACGGAAGAAGGTCTTCTACAACGCCAAGTGGGCCAAAATTCTAGAAATTCAGAAGTCAGCTGCGGGAGACGTGTTCAGAGACATCTATCTACCCCACGTCGTTAAGGAGGTAACAGGCATTTCAGAAGAAGCCATGCGAGATTTCTCCCCGACGTCGAGAGACTACTCTGTGGCACGTAAGATGTCATGGGCATCAAACCGAAAGACGACCCGTTCTGAGGACACGGCATATTGCTTGATGGGCATTTTCGACATAAATATGCCACTCCTATACGGGGAAGGGCCCAAGGCCTTTATGCGTCTTCAAGAAGAAATCATGAAGAAGACACACGATCATTCCATTTTCTGCTGGAGGGATTCGACAGCAACTGATTTTACTTTTCGAGGGCTTCTAGCCCGAACACCCGCAGAGTTTAGCGAGTCATACAACATCCAGCCCAGTCCCAACAAACTCATTCGCCCCGGTGAGGACATTTCACCCCTGATATGGACAGGGGAGAATGGAAGCAACCTCAAGAAAGTATACGGCATGACAAATCAAGGGCTTCAAATCACCCTCCCGCTCTACCTCGGGTTAAACGGTATGGATGCAGAAGTCAACAACAGCGAATTTTACGCTCGTTTGGATTGCATATACATCGGTAACGGGGGAGCACATCGCCCTTGCTCCTTGCTTCTCACATACCTGGGCAATGGGAAGTGGGCGAGGGTCAATGTCGGTCGTCATCCAAAGTATGAGGTCGTTCCCGCGGGGCTCGGACTTCCGATACCAACAGAGGTATTTGTGCACGAAAACATCGAGGTCCATGAGGCATACAGCAGTCCTCGGATTCGTGGTGTTCTCTTCGAGTCCCAGGCCATCATCCCCCCAGAACAGTTCCCCCAGATTGTACACGTGGACTCCAAAGGGATTTGGACAGGCAGGGGTGATATGTCGATTACCTTCGGAGAGAAGCCCCTTGATGTGGCGTCGATGACCCCCAACGACTTCCATATCGCTACAGTCACCTTTGAAAGTCGTTTTGGAGTTGGTTTTGTTTATTTTACGGTTTGCTTGGAGTGGATGATAGATATATTTGGGCGTGCGAGGCATCTGGCTTTGAAAGCTCGATTCGTGGACACTGAGCCCCGTTTCAGTCCCTCCTTTGAAGTCAGTAAAAAGAAGGGGGAACAAGTCGCTTGTCTGCAACTTCCGGGTGTGGATCACAACGCGCGGTTATTTAAAGTTCAATATGTGAGTCTCGTGGAAGAAGCTGTTGTGTATAAGGATGAGGTCTATCACAGGACCACGTTTGTTATCTCTTCAAACTGAACCTTTCTTTTTCTCTCTTTTATCTACTTCTCTACTACTGGAGGCTGCGATCCATTGTAACTTCTAAGAATATTCACCTGCTCCTCAGACCCCTTGAAGGCTACAAATCATACAACCTGCAGGCCATGATATCTCCTCGATGAAAAATCGCGAGCCCAGAACTAGGCCGCCGAAGACACCGTATCTGGTTTGGGTTCCCTGCAAAGACCAGCGTACCTGACACCTGGCTGCAGGTCCGCCAAACGACTCCCCGCCGTTCCGGCAACACGAGTACCCTCGACCTCCTCATATTCCCCCTTGTCGCCCCAGAATATGGTGCTGCCCTGTCCCGGACCCCAATCATCCACCAGAGCGACCAGCGCTTGCACGTCCCCAAACGTCGAGGGCTGTGGCCCCTTCGGCTGCACTCTGATGAGGTACTCAGAGCAAAGTCCCAGAATAAGAAACAAAATCGCCACAGTAAGCAGCGGGAAAGTCGCCATGAACACGCGCGTGTTACAGGCAAAACCGTAGCTAAAGATCCAAGGGACGATAGCCTTGTACACAAAGACAAGACAGGTCGGCCAACTCCGGACGCCGTCCAGAAACACATTGGAGTCTGTACTCGCCCCCGCCTTTGTCGCTCGTCGCCAGATCGCCTCGTCCCTGGCAAGCCCTGCGAGCACATCCGCCAGATGCAGCCCAAACAGCAAGATCGTCACGGCGGCGCACTGGATGAGCAGGCCGGCCCACTCGACTCGGAGATTGATGGGGTCGTCGTTGTAATGGGCCACGACCTGGCCGAATAGTTTCCAGACAAGCTCAAAGTCGATTGGGTATGGGGTGTCGGTGGCGAGGAACTCGATGGATGCTCGGCCCTGGACCTTGGCGACGATGGCTATGGCGATGGTGAAGAGGCTTTGTAGGGTGAAGACGGCCCAGATCCAGTTTATGATGGTGCGGGTGGCGGGGGCTAGTATGCGCATTGGCGGCTGTTTGAGGGCAGGTTCGGACAAGACCAAGGTTTGGTTATCGTGGGTGGTTTGTCCTGACCCGGAGTCGCTGAGAGGTCCCTCGCTATTGGTGCCGTGGAGCAAAGCTTGACTGGCCCTTGCTGTGGCGAGGGGGTTGGAGTTCCAAGTCCCGACGGCGTGCTCGGTAGCGTCATGGACGAGACACCACGTGCAGATGATGGACTGCAACAGAAGGCCGATGCCAAGGCCCAAAAGTCCCCAGCCGTTGAAACTTATGCCATACCGATCCGGACCGGGGTCGGCGTCGTAGTTCGGGACAATTTCCATTCCGTCGGGGGCATTCTTTGGGTATTCCAGCACAGCAATGACGGTGAGGGTGTATGTCGTCACAGTCGCCCCGCCATAGGCCAGCACCAGACCCAGACTGGATAGCACGTTGGCTGGCCATGCGTTCGGGCCACGCCTCTTGGAGAAGGTAAACAGCCGGAGGTTGGTATTGTGGCGAAGTCGTCCCTCCCGCCAGAGAGCCCAGCGGAGAGTAGTCGAGTGTATCGAGTCGAGGGAGATGGAGATACTTGCAATGGCGATTTGCAAAAGAAGCGGTATGATAATCATTGCTGCTCCCGAGACGCTATAGACACGTTGGTCAGGCACGTATGTTTCCTCTGGAGATAACCATCCGAGGCCCACGGGCCCAAGTTCGACGAGCCGATTGACCAGCCAGGGTGGGACTTGGACAGCTTCGGTGCTGAGGATGTGTATTGCCGTTGCAACGCAGGCTAAGGATGCACCCCAACTGAGGATCAGTCCAACAATGCAGCTATCCCGCGTCCAAAGCCCGCGGTCAAAAGAGGCGAGTGGCTCCGCCGCGGCCACTTCAGGTTCGTACTGGTCCTTTTCCGGTAGTACCAAAAGAGAGGTGCTGTACTCAGGGCCATGGTCCTGCCGAGCCCAGGGCGAGCCCGGTTTTCGTTTACTTTGTGCAGGATTCTGCGTTCTTGTCGCCATCTTGATGCTCAACTGCTTGGGACTGGCATGACTCGAAGGATGAAGACAGACAAAACAACGGCAGAAAGGGAGAGGGGAGCATGCAGGCACACCAAACTTTAGTGATGTTTCTCCTGCCCAGCACGCTCCTTGCGCCAATCCACAGTCGGCTCGATATTGATGCCTCTCGTTTCTAGATACCGGGAGAAGCTAGATCATTCTCGAAATAATTAGCCCGGATCCGAGTTGTCGACTATGACTGGGAATTTGAAGGGGCGCAGCAGGCACCCTGTGTAATCAGGGAGCCAATGGTTGCTGAGGAGTCATAACCTGCAAGCCACCGGAGGAGGAAGCGCTCCGAGATCCAATGCATGGGGCAGCTCGCTCGGTGAGCTCATGCTTGCTGCAAGCCACAGTTTTTGAGACGCCAGAGACGGCGAATCATGTCAAATCTTCCTCTCCTCATCGGTTAAGTCGATTCTGGTAGTCGTGGATAACTCATGTGCTTTTGGAAGGCAGCCTGAAGAGCAAAAATGAGCTTGCGTGGTTTCGAAGTACATCTTGGATTGGCTCGGAAAAGGATAAAAAAGAGGCCAATTACCTTGCTTCGCATGCCCAATCTCCCACGGCGACATAATCCAGGCCACTACCCATTCCACCAGCACGCAAGAATCACTTCCACTCAGACATTGTCGTACTGATCAGTTAGTCAGCATGTTCGCTCCATCTATTCTCTTGCCTCTTTTCGCTGTCACATCGGTCCTTGCGTCCGGCTCCTCAGATGATAGCGACCCGTCCATGTAAGTCCCTCTGTCCCAAAGTTGGCGGTCGGGGATGCGACATGGTATTCTAACCCTGATTGGTTGATGGAATCGCAGCCAGAAGGTGCTGAAATCACCGCCTCAATGCAACGCGATTGGGGTCTCGAGTACGGCGTGCCCGGGATGCAAGTGCCTGGATTGGTGCACTCACTGTCCGGGGCGCTGCCCCACGCAATTCGTCGCCAACACATTCGACATTTTCAGCGTCATCTTCGGCATTGATTTCCCGGCCAATATCAAGCTGTGCCCAGTCGGGAAATGCGAGCAGGGCTGTATCTGCAGAGAAGACATGGTCAAGCGACTGAGTACCGTTCTTCTCTACGACGGCAAATACAACCATGACGAGAAGGAGGAGCTGTGATGAAATGAGTCTGAGTGGGGATTTGGCGAGAAATGAGAGCGAGGAAAACTGATGGATAAAAGACGGCGAGCTGATTCACTGTAACGATCGTGTCAGTAGACGTTGAAGTAGAACAAGATTGAACGTCATGAATTGGCGGAATGTTCCTACCTGTAGCTCTCATCGTGGCGCCGAAACCGCCGACTGGACAGAAGTGTCATCAGAGCCTGAGTTGACAACTCGGATACCAAAGAGTATGGCCGCCACTGTGGTCTTGCAACGCTAAAATTGCAGTGCAGGTGTCTTGGCAGCACCTTCGGTGCCCAAAAAACTGCACTGAGTGCGGAAACCTTACGTCATGATCTGCAAGCCGTTTTCAAGACAAGTCAAACAGCAGAACATAGCTGTAACCATTTTTTGGTGTGCTCACCATACAAAAATGTTGTAGAAACATGTTCCACCGCATACCAGTCGGCTGAAACAGAAGGGTAAGGATGCGAACCGCCTTGATAGTTCTTCCGAATTGACCAATCAGGGGCTTCAACCTCTTCGGTACAATTTGTTCCTGGGCAACCCCACAATTTGTCAGCCACTCGGCCATACATCATCCCAGGTACTTGTTCGAAGAATTAGGATACTTTGCCTATATAATGGCACGGGGAACTTCCAATGGGTACTTCCCACAGTTCACCAGTTCGAAGACACATCTCCTGAGCAACCCACTATGACCAAAACACTCGCCGTCTTTGGGGCCACTGGCCGCCAAGGCAGCTCTGTTATCAGCAATGTGTTGGCCGATTCCGAGCTCTCCCAGCAGTTCAACCTTCGGGCCATCACGCGCGATGCCGGCTCAGACAAGATCAAGGGCCTGGAAGACAGGGGTGTCGAAATCGCCATTGGTGACGCCAGCGATCCCGCCTCCCTCAACACCGCCCTGAAGGGCGTCCACACCGCCTTCGTCATGACAGCCCCAGCCTTTGGCCCCGATGCTTTTGAAGTGCAGTTCAACAGTGTCAAGCACATTGCCGACGCCGCCGTCGCCCAGGGCGTCGAGTACATCGTCTTCAGCACCCTCCCCTCGGTCATCAACATCTCCGGCGGCAAGTACAAAGCCGTGACCCCATTCGATGCCAAGGCCAAGGGTGAGGAGTACATCCGTACCCTGCCCATCAAGAGCGCCTTCGTCAGCCTGGGGTACTTCATGGACAACTTCCAATCGCAGCCCTTCTTGGCCCCGCACCCAGCCCCTGACGGCACTTGGGTCATGACCCGCAACACGTCGGCTAAAGCTGTGCTGCCTTTCATCGACGCCCACGCAGACTCGGGCAAATACGTGACAGCCATCCTCGCGGAGCCTGACAAGTTCGAGGGCAAACGTTTGTGCGCCGCTGCGTCGCTACACACGATGGAAGAAGTCGTCTCGATCCTGTCCAAGACGACGGGGAAGAAGATTGTGCACAAGCAGATTTCCGAGGGGGAGATGCGCGCGACGCTCCCGGACTTTGCCGCCGATATTTTCATCGACGCGCTCAACTTTGGCGAGGAGTATGGATACTTTGGCCCTGGGACGGCCGAGCTAGTGGCGGAGGGGGCGAAGCTTGTTCGAGGAACGCTGACGACGTTTGAAGAGTATCAAGAGAAGCATCCACTTCAACTTGAGGATGCGTTGAAGGGAGGATGGCATCATGGTGGCAGCCAGTGAAGAGATAATGTTTTCTGTACCTGTACGAAGGCTCGGGCCAAAAGAAAGAGTCCCTCAACAAGTGCGGACGGTGCCTTCTTCTGACTGTCGAAGCAGCCCATGGTTTTTGTTGTCATAGACCTTCTCCAATACTGAAAATACCATTCTGGATTCTCCGACAGCCTGCCTCGAGGGAATCAAAGCCCTTCGCAATGCCGCCGAGGCCTGTAATGCAATAAGCCAGGCCTTGATGTTCCGGAACACATCCGTGTGAGGATTTCCGCGCCACTTTTCGCACGGAGAGGACGGACCGTTTCTGCTGCCGGGAGCCTTGGTAGGGTTAAGGTTATGCGAGACGCATTTTCCAACCTGGACTTCCCGACGCAATGTGCTGCAGACCTAAAACGGTTGCTACCTTTTGTTCTAAGAGGTATGCAAAGCTCCGTTGGCTTTCGGGTTGAGTTTTACTTCCGTCACGGGTAGAGATCGTACTCGCGGGAGAGGTAGGTAGGTGGATAGGCAAAGCTGAGGTCCCCGTTGAAACAGAGAAAATGGATGCTTCTGCTCGGGCCGAGCAAAAACCAATCGGTCAAACGCCACAGGCATGTCTCAGGCGTGACAGGTTACGTCAGCAGCGGGAAGAGCGCTAGGATGGAAGGAGCTTGGGCCTAACGGACCATCCCCGCCACGCCCGAAACAACACCGAACGCGACTTCCATCAGCGCCCTCGCTACACCTCAAGTCCAATCCATCGCCAGTGCAATCTGACCGCTTCACTTCGCTCGTCGAAAATGGCCGCGATAGTCGATCGCCTAACAGCTACCGTGGCATCGCGCCCGGTCCTGACCTCCCTTTGTGCGACCGCCATTTTGGGCATTGCATGGTCAGTTGGCTGCAATCGTTCCCGTTGCTCGTGCACGTGAGCTGACCCGTCGCTCCAGGACCGTCAATGACTTTTTTGCCTGGAAGGCCTTTGGCACCGGCGGCACGCCGCCCACATGGTCGTGAGTTCTCATGTCGCCCCTTCATCCATGCCTATCGGTCCCTAGGTAGCTAACCGTCCATTAGCGGCTACCTCCGCATGAGCAAATTCCGCCTCGGCCACCTGCTCGCCGGCCCGGACCTCCTGGACCCATCTCCCCACTCCACCACGGGTCCATCCTACCTCCGCGCGCCCCTCCCTCCGCGCGCCGGCGGACGCGCCCGCATCATGCCACGCATCATGCCCCAGCGCCAGGTCCCGGAGCCCATTGACCCCGAGACCCGCGACCGCCTGCTCGGGCTTGTGAACCGCCTCGCCGCCACGTACCCGGCCCTCATGGAGAGCCAGCCCAGCCACACCGAAGGCCGTTCTACCGACGGACTGTACGCACTGCCTGGGATTCCGACGCTGAATGCTGAAGCGCGCGAGGACAAGCTACTTGCGCGCGAGATTGCCCATGCCCATCCGGCGGACAACAGTCTGCATGTCTGGCTGAGCGGGCCGGATGCGCGGAAGGTGATTGCGGCTGGCTGGGGGCAGAGGTTCCCGCTGCCGTTTGTCAGGAGCGGGTGGACGATGGTGTATGCGCCGAGGAATGACGAGGAGATGGATGTGGTGGAGAGAATTGTCAAGGCTGGTGTGGCCTGGATCACGGGGGTTGAGATCTAGGGTTTGGAAGTTCAAGGGCGTTTTGTTTGACGGAGGTTGAGGCCTACTGATCTATTTTCTCTAGTAGTACTGTGCTAGCAGGTTCTTTTAGCCACGGTTAATATACAAAGACGACTTTTCCACCTCGGCCGCCCACAGCTTCCACGGTTTGTCCTGCGTGCCTTCGTTCATCTTGATGCAGCCCTGGCACATGTCATCGGTCAACGGCTCGAGCTCGAACTTTGCTGCCATCGCAGACGGCATCGCCGACCGAAGCATCATGGCGTTGGTCTGCACCCCGGCGTTCACCTTGGTGTAGATCGCGCGGTACACGGCTGTCTCGATATCTTTCCCGTGGGTCGTGTACCCGTGCCGCCTCATCAAGACGACAGAATGCTCGGGATACGGCAAATCAGTGTCTCCCTTGAGAAACTTGGATGCAAGTGCGCTCCCCAGGCGAGGATCCCGGACGAGGAGGTCCTGCTGTTCTCCAGCGGAATACACGGTCCCAATATCGAACACAGGGACGTCGTTGCCTTCCAACCCGGCGTCAATACTCGACCATCTAGAGCTAACACTTTCAACAAGACAGCATATTCACTCACCAAGAAACCCAGCCATATGAAACACCGGCAACAGCGGGACACCGCTCGTGACGTACGGCAGCACCGCTTCAGCATGGCTGTGCACCACGCAGTTGACAGCAGGAAACTTCTTGAACATCTCGCCGTGGATGAAACGCTCCGAGTAGCCCTTCTTGGCATCCGGCGACACGGGCGACGAGCCATCCACCCAGTACTCGATCAGGTCGTCAGGGGATGTCACCAACCCAGGGGCCATGTATCCGCACATGAGATAGCGGTCCGGCGCGCTGGGGCAGCGCACGGAGATGTGGCCGTATGCATCGACGACGCCCTGTTGGTGCAGGATGTGGTTGGCTGTGATGAGCTTGCGTTTCACATCGGTGATGTTCTGGGCGTTCCAGTCGGCCGTGCTGGAGGTCGAGGGTTGGGTATACCAGTCCATACTGGGCGATGCCTTTGCTTTGGATTTTTGCCCTATACTAGAGCTGTGCCAGATGAGGGGTCGAGATCAAGTGTTGGAGAGGAGGGGTCTCCCGTCGGCGTCTATTCGCTTGTGTCACTTTGGGGCGGGGTAAGAGTGGGAGTGCTTCTTCATTGGCATGATTCACATCGGCGCCCGAAACACGTCGCGTCGCTGGGCTTTTGGGCAGGTGCGGACGCAATTCGATCTGATGGGGAAGTCCGTTACGGGGCGTCGCACTAAATCGGTGCCAGTAGCGGCGGAGCTCGATGCCGATCACTTCAATCTCTCTTCAACAACAAAATATACATTTTCCGGCTGGCCAAGTCCATTGTGTTGGAGGGAGTCATTCTACAAGAAACACATCACCTAGGGTCGCCTACATTGGAATTTAGAACCCGAAAATATCAACCGTCATTCCCCACCCAAACTGAAAGTTGGACACAATGGGGACAGTGATGGAAGAAAAGCCCCTCCACGTTATTGTGGTTGGAGCTGGTGAGTTGATAGAGCAACTGCATTGCACCAGTCACACACATACTGACAACATTACAGGTCTTGGCGGGTTAGCGATTGCTCACGGGTTGCGCAAGGTGTGTTGGCATCCAACGATGGCTCGGTAACTCCAAGTTGCTGACCCCTCTTCCAGCACAACATCTCATATCAGCTCGTCGATCGCGAATCCACCCCACGCGATCGCGCCTGGGGCATCACGCTCAGCTGGGCGCTGCCGCTCCTCGAGGGTCTTCTCCCACCGGATCTCATCCCCCGGCTGCAGGAGTGCCAGCCCGACACGTCCCTCTCCGTCGCTGCGGCTGGCGAACAGGGCGTCCTGATCCGCGATGGCGCCACGGGAGGTATCAAGATCCGTGTCCTCTACCCGGACGGCGTCCGTCGCATGCAAATCCAAAAGACCAAGCGCGTGCTCTCCTCTGGTCTCGACGTTCAATACGGCAAGAAGCTCACCGACCTGACCTACGACGCGCCGGGTCAGGTAACAGCCCATTTCGCTGACGGCACCACCGAGACAGGCAGCGTGGTTGTCGGTGCTGATGGCGGCGCCTCGCAAGTTCGAAGATGCCTCCTCGGTGAAAAGGCGGCTGCGCAGGAAGTGCTTCCCTACGCATTCATGAACTTTCCCTTCAGCCTACCCGCCGACAAAGCCCGCTGGCTAGATAGCGTCATGAATCCTAGCGTGGATGTAGCGCCGCATCCCAAGAGCATGTATATGGGGCTCTTCCTTCTCGACAAGCCTGACCTTGAGCGCCCGGAGACCTGGGTGTTCTACGTTTTGGTAACATGGCCCATTGCGACCCAGGAGGACGAGGTCAACTCTGAGAATCGCCTCGAGAGGCTGCGTGCGCACATGGAGGGCTGGGCGGACCCGTACAAGTCGGTCGTGGAGTGGCTGCCCGATGATATCCCCATTGGGGCGGACCAGCTGCGCATCTGGCATCCCAAGGAGTGGGATAATCGAGAGGGACGAGTGACGCTAGCAGGCGATGCGGCGCACAGCATGACCTTTCACCGTGGTCAGGGGGGGAATCTCGCCATCAAGGATGCCGATGAGTTTGTCAAGCGCATGGTTGATATGAAGGCGGGGAGGCTATCGCTAAAGGCTGCCATGAACGAGTACGACAAGGGTGTTGTGGCCCGGGGCGAGGAGGTGGAGATCTCAAGGTTGCAGGCTGCGGCGTTCCATGACTACGAGAACTTTGACAACAGCCCGGTCTTCAAGATGGGTATCAAGCCAGCGGGGAAGTGAGAGGCTGATCGTACGGCATGGAGGGGGGAGGGTCTGTTTCCAGGCAAGATTGCAAACAAGCGGGCATGCTGAGCGCCCATCAATCAGTTGGTGGGATACCAAAACACTCGGCGAAATGTATTCGAGTCAGAGTTTCGCTTTCTCGAAGAGGCTGTAGCAGCCCAGAATATCTTCAGCTTAGCCCAGATCTGCTTCTTCTACAACAACCGCAACGGCTCGATCACTGCGTACTCCAAGTCCAATCGATCTCATCAAGTGACAAGTCTTTGTGCAATTGCCACCGCAAATTTCGTCCCCTTCAATCTTAAGGAATCTTAGCGCCAATTTACATTACCTGAACCGTGTTGAGCAGGATGGGTGCCTCAGGCAGTGATTCTCGTCATACCTTCCTCTGTTGTAGCCACTGGGCCATAGCACCAGTTTCAGGCAGCCACTTGCACACAGATCAAATCAATCCAGAATCCTTCACATCGCCTTCCAAACGCCACAGAACTCACCATGGGAGGCGCGCCAACCATTCGTCGGAGCGAGTTTGCGGTACGGGCTGCCACGGAGCAAGACCTGGAGGACATCACTCGCGTCCATGTTGAGGGGTTTACCGAGGAACCCTACGTCCACTACTGTTTCCCGCTCCGAGACGAATATCTAGAGGACTATTGGGAATGGACAAAGCGAGAATACCTGTATTATATGCAGCAGCCCGAGAAGTATCTAGTGCACGTGCTCAAGTCCGGAACGGACGATGCTGCAGCTGCGAAGCCCGTTGGCGTTGCTGTCTGGAACCTCGCAGTTCTGAGCAACGCAACAGGCGGTACGCAGTCTCTTTGCAGCGATTGTCTTGCCCCCCATGAGTTGCTGACTCCCTTGACAGACCCCGGTCTCGACCAGAGGAGGGATATCAACCAAAAGCGCCTCGAGACCTTCCTTGAAAATGCCGGGCGCCGATTCAAGACGTACTTTGCCAAATGAGGCGACGATCAGGTCAACCTCACTTCTCTTGTTGTCCACCCCGACTTCCGACTCCGTGTGGGTGGCACGCTATTGGTCAACTGGGGAATCGAGAGGGCCAACGAGCGAGGGTGGCCGGTGACGGGATGCGCGAGTCCGATGGGGAAGCTGCTTTACGACTACCTTGGCTTCGAGAAGATTGCAACTGAAGCCAAGCCGTTCAGATTGAAGATGAGGAAGAAACGTTGGAAAGTGTCGTCATGGTATTGCCCCCTAAGGGAAGCTCGTGAAGGCGCTGCACTCTGGACCGCATCAGTACCTACCTTGCCTAGTAGGTACCTAGCTATGCGCTGTGTTACTGTGGGGTTCTTAGTGGTCTGAGGTTCTATCGCCGCGTGGGAGGGAGCACCTTCCGATAGGTGTTCATGAGGCGTGATCCCCGGCGTATCTCAATTGTTCTGCGCTCCTAATCGTAGTATGGGAGGGTCCCACTTCTGTCGGCATATACAAGGCAGAGTTGGAATCAAACCATGGCATGACCCCTACCATCAGTTCCAAACAGTGAATGAAATGATTCCCATTAAGTTTGCCCTGTACGGGACGCTGACGCCACCTATGACAGCGTGTAATGACGAACAACGGCATACCCAGCAGAGCTACTCATACCCGAATGATGACGATTAAGTGTTTCTGACGACCAAAATGAGCGTTTTCCCCGTATCCCCTCTGATTTTCGTGAAAAGTGCCAGGTTTCGTCTGTTAGCGGGTGTGCCGTGAGTCTTCTCTGACATTGGCAGACAAATATCAACGTTCAAAGCAGAGCCATATATTGAGATGCTCGCTTGCAGTTACAACAGGGAAATAAGGTCTTTTAAGATCTTCTTCACTGCGGCACCTCCATGTTTCTTTCACTTTGGCTCCACCGCCCCCCTGGTGGTATTAAGCCGGGCACGCTCAGCTCTAGTTCCATCAGCAGCTTTCAATATCAACGAGGGATTTAGCCGAAAGCCGCTACCTCCGCACAAAGAACCTCAACTCGAGCCGAACCTCTCTCTCATCCGAGTCAGTGATGTCAACTCGGAGACGACATGAAGAAAGGGGACATGTGTGGAGTGCAGGGAGGCAAGGGGGCGATTTATGCGAACTTGGTCCAGTTTAATCCAGTGAACTAGGTAGGTGGCTAGGACATGCGTGACGAGAGCGCAAAACTAGCCTGGTTGTCTGCGAGAATCTGGGTACACAAAATTTCTTTTTTCGTTCGTAGTCCTGAGCTGGGGTGAGCTATGGCTGATTTGTCCTGAGCTTCCCCTGATTCTTCCCTAAGCTAGAGTGATCCCATACTGTTGGAAGCACTGCACTCTGGATTCTGTGGAATTGAAGGGGTTGCAACTGCGTGATTGTATTGCTTCTCGTGTCTCTCTGGCTTTGCCAGAGAGCCTATTATTATAGTCCCACGCCAGCTGATCTCCGTTCAGCTCGGTTATCCACAACTTCGTGGTGTTCTAGCCTCTGGCCAGAACCCCCTTCTTTCCAACATGAATAGACCAAGTGATAATCTGCAAGCCTCGGTGATAGTTTCATGTTGCTGAGCGATGTTCTTCAAGGCGCTAGCATTGACCAGCGCCGTAGCAAGCTGTTTGATGTAATCGAGGCCGAAGTGGTTGGTGGCGCGCGTAGGAGGCAACTTCTATACCGGGATTGAAGGACGTCAGTTGGTGCTAAGAGCCGGCCAAGCATGGTAGTGTTCTTGCTTGCTGTAGCTGCGAGTTTTTTGAGCTTGAAGATTATCTTGACCCTAGAAAATTATTAACACACTACAGTCGTGCTTACTGGGTGATGAAGACCACCTGGTCTTATAGCTGCGCTATTAGCTTCTCAGCTGTCCGGCCGGCTTGCGACTATAGCACCACAGCGGGAAGGTACGGCCTGTATGCTTAGTCATTACGAATATGACCGGAGAGCTTACCAGCACATGGTGTTTGTTGAGTGGAGTGCACATGCGCCGTATAACCATAAAATGGATCCGACTAAGATCTGAATCTGAGATCGATCACTGATTTTGATATTCCTAAAGGGCAAGTATGTCGGAAGCACGCCATCCTGGGTTCAGGTGTAACTATGGGGTTGAAACTGCGTGATTGTATTGCTTCTGTTTTCTATCTTGTGTCTCTGGTTTCCAGCTAGAACCTCCTCTAATGCTTGCTGCAGGGCCGATTTCAAGACACCGTCTTTGCCAAGCGCGCGCCGGTCTATCAGCCCGCTTCCGTTTCTGACAGCTTGCTTTGCTAATTCCAGACTCATAACGGCGCCTCAGGGGTTAGTTGAAGCCAAGCGCCAAGTAGATATCCTTGTGGTTGGGTGGCTCACTTTACTTGCTAATCAATATCCTGAGCACCGTCTTGCTTGCTGGCAGTAAGAACTGCCTTCTGGTGTGTCCTTGGGCCCTCGTCAATCCCGTTTCCATCTGTATTAAGTGTGGTGGACCGTGCAGCGCCGCTGTCCAAGTCAGGGTCTCAGGACAATTGCACTCAGGCGCATCTATGTTGGAAATGACGTTCCTTACGGTTGTTGGTTGGAGGGCTGTAGAGATGATTCAGCACAAAATATTAGGCGTTAACAACCGGACACATTCCTTGCCCAACCAATTTCCCCCCACGACGTGGCCTGCAGCCACGGCACCTTTCCTGCTATTGAGCAGCTGGAGGGTTCCGGTGTCACACCAGAATTAATGGTTGGCTAGCAGGCGCCAAGAAGCACTGCACCTGTCTGCTGTCAACAGGGGATACATCATTTTAGACGATGAGATGCAGTTTCGTTGGGTTTCCCGTAATTTCCTGCAGGTTCTTAATGTTTAGGTCAAAGCGGCCCAACAGCTAGTGTTCTCCCTTTGAGAAGCTGGCCGTCCGTCAAATTGTTACGCTGCCAATTTACAACGGACTCTCACTTAAATTCCGAACGGATTACTACGCAGCGACGTCTATACCTTGGCCACACAAAGTTGACGGGGTTCGCATTGGTGACATCGCAGAAGATTTAATTCTCAGAAGAAAACATGGGCGACACATACCACCCTCATCCAGAACGAGCCTACCTTCTCTATGTCCCCTTCTCTATGCCCAGCGACGGAGGCGAAAAATGGGCTATCTCTCTCCCCAGCAACAGCTCTATGCTTCTTGCGGCAGCTCTCTCCCTCGCCGTCACCTTCGCATTCGTCGACCTCTGGAATCTTATCTTCTTCACAGCAATATCCCTCTGTAATAACCGCAAATCCCCCCGTCGATATGCAGCGTTAGTAGCCATCTCGACCACCAAATGGCCCTGGGCAGCCGTGACGGAGCTGGCGAGATTCACCTGGTCATGCGGCATGGACACTTGGTCTTGCGGGATATCCTCAGGAAGCTCTGCGAGTGGCAAGGGCGATCTCTTGTTTGGGGTCGCTTTCTGCGTGCTAGCGTTTTGTATTGCAAGTACGAGTATGGTTATGAGCATCATCACGCCCTCTCTGATGAACATCGGCCATGTCGCCCCGGTACAACCAGGCGCCGTCTACTGGCCCAGAGCACCAATTACGAAAACAGACGAGATGAGAGAATTTGCCATCAGAGCACCTGCTTTTCTGCGCGCTTTGGGTAGCGTTGAGGCTCTAGGGGCTGTGCCGCGGTCGAAAGTCTTCATCAAACCTGGCAACCGAACGCTTGAGTACCAATATGACAATATCGTCTCTAGCTTCGAATACAGGTACCACATCTCCGGCATCGATCTGGGTCTTCAAAGAGGAGCCGACTTAGCGCTAGAAGTACAAGGCTTCTGCGCGACCGAATATGGTTGGAACATCGAGGAAAACCCAACAAACCCTGGATATGAGTTCGACCTTTATGATCTTTGGGAGGACCCCGACAGAATGGCTGGATTCTCCGTCAACAATATCGCCGCTGAACATATCACAACGAATGGTCCAAAGGCGTTTTTCTTCCTGAATCCTGACTCTGACCTCCAATGGCAGACCGATTCCAACGTCTCATATGCAGCTATCATCAACTCAGCCCACTTACCAAGCTACACCTCGGCAGGTGACCCTTGGTACCTGACTGAAGCAACCGACGAGTCTCTTTCCGCGATACCCTACCGTGTCCGGCGTCGCAGACCGGCCCTTTCCTGCTGGGAGAAGAACCAATGGAGCTATGGTGACCACGAAGTGGCCTCCGTTTCGGATCTCGAGAGCATACCAGGTATCAGCATACCGCATGTCCTGCTTGACATCCTCAAAGCCGCCTTCTCCGGCAGACCCATGATCTACAACCTCGCGGCCTCGATCGGCGGCTCCGCGGCACTAAAGTCACAGGCCATTGGGTCCGACGGCATCATCAGCGCGCAGAACTGCAAGATGTTTGAAGACATGGAGCGTCTTATTCTGGCCAGTTTCATCGCGACGAGAAACATCTTCACCGATGCCGCCGCGACGCGGAACTTGACAAACCGCAATTTCGAGAACATCGCCAGGGGTACAGATGGACTCCCAAGGGAAGGCGCGGGCAAATTTGTGCTACCGGTCCCGACAGTCCAGACCTTCTCTCTGACTGGCATTATCGCCCTTGTCGGTACCTTCATCATCCTGATGCTGGCAAATGCAGTCACATGGGTTGTGGTTGGCTTGCGTCAAGGCATAACCACTCGAAGAACATCGACAGCAAAGGAAAAATCTGTCTGAAAACCGGTCCAGGGATCAGGTCTCATGTGTAGAAAACGAAAGTGGTTCAGCTACTCCGTTATGTGTGGGCGTTTGAGAAAGCGAGGCCATATTACGATTGGAACTACGACATCGGTTTCTAATGGTGAGCTGGTTAGCTGCACTGAGAAAGACCTATGCATTCGTCACCTCAAGACGTGTTGAGACTTGTGGCAGACGAGCTGGCGTGGAAGTTAGGGACGCGTTGGTTTCTGTGGTACTGGGCGTGACGGTGTGGTATTTGGGGGAGACAAGACACACGATGCTGGGGAATAGCCGGCAGTCGGTCGCCCAGGTGGCTTCGGATCTGACGCCGCCCTTGTTTTGGGCGCGCAAGTGAGCTAAAGGTTGCCGAGGTCAAGACTCTCATACGGGAGGAGAGGTTGTCGACGCGAAGCTATGATAGTATTGCAAGGTTGAGGAAGACGGGGGGAGACAGTTGGTGGATGTGCTGCATGTATGAGTTGTCAGACCAAAGGAGAATCAATCCCATTTTGTGCATTTATCGTTTCCCATGTTAATCGAGGAGGACATCACATGATCTGCTGTGAAAAGTATGGTGTTCACTTTAGGCCAAACCCGCTTCCTGGAGGCGCTAGACATCTTGACAGCGAGATGTATAGTTACGCCCGCAGGAAGTGGGCTCTGGCCATCTAGGAACTTGGTTTCCACATCCGGGCTGTAATACAGATAAGGCAGATCGCAATAATAATGCGTTTAATCGGGCCGTTAAGGTAGGGTACGTTCCCCTCCACGGGCGCACCGGCACTGGTTATGCACGCCACTAAGGCTAAGAGTCGGTAGAGCCTAGCGATAGAGGCGAGGATGAAGATGAAGACCAGACGTTAGAGACACACTGGAATCCCCGTAACACAGCTGCAAATTCTCCACAGGGGCGACACCCTAAGGGGAAGCCGTTTAAGGGGGTCACTGACCCCATTGTTGCCGGTTGTACAGCGCGTAGTACCATAGAGATAGCTTTTACGTAGCACTGATGCTGCCGCTTGGCAGCTTCGCGACTGTCGGCGTTATGGGCGATATATACAGCATGGACCGCTAAAAAACGGCGCCGAAATGCTACCGGCGCTTAAAAGGGCGTATTAGCGGTTAGGCTGACGGATATAAGGACGGTGACCTTAAGGTGCGTGAGAGGAGATTTCCCATAATGTATATTAAAGTGTTAGTGAGCCTGCCGTTCTAAGGTGGCTTGGTGATTCCTCCCAGTCTAGGTTAGGTGGCGGCTAAGGATTTGAGGCCCTTTGATATTAACGATCTTAAATGTCGGCAGCGTATTAGGGGCTTTCATAACGCCCAAATTTTTCTTAGGAGAGTGAGGACGCCAAGCACCACGACGACAGGAGGGGCTAGTGTAGGAGAAGAGAGCGGTAGTGACAGTGATAGCGGCTAGTTCTTAGTTACTATTACCGTTATTTTCTTTCTTGCCTGGACTGACGGGACAGTAACGGCTAGATGGCTCGGTAACACACTCGCACTGCAGCAACACTACGGTGGCGAGCCAAGCCGGCCGGGGTGAAAATGACCAGATGAAGAATGTACAGGAAGGCGACCTAGGAACCGCGGATGAAAGACAGAGCAACATCCGGAACAGGCGCGTGCCCACACCAGCTGTTCCGCCCCAACGTACTACCTGGGTGGTGGACCACTACTATCTGGAGGACGAAGATGACGAGGAGGAAACTGAGGAAGAACACGATGAGGGCAAAGATGACGAGGACTAAGATGACGAGGACTAAGACGATGAGGACTAAGACGATGATGATTAAGGCGATGATGGCGGGATTGTAGATGATAAAGAAACTGAGGACAGAGTCCATGGCAGACCTGATTCTCCAGCGTCTTGCCAGCTTCTCTTGGAAGTGCAGACGCAGGCAGATGCTGCCGCCTCCGCACCGAGGCATGAGGGCCACTCGCAGAATAAAGAGCCGGGCATGTGCACCCCTACAGATTCGGAGCCTCGCTCGGGCGACCTAGGTCCCACAGAGGGTGTCATATCTCCGCAGGACTCGGCTCACGAAAGAATCAGCCGGGACGAGCACGGCAGGAGCGTTGAATCTACGGACACATTACATCCCTTCGTGTCCATGCATACAAGTGGTGCGCCCAGTGACCTTGTACCCACCGCCCCCACTCAGATCGCTCCCATGGCGTTACCTGCTCATGGCCCCGTTCCGGAGAATGTGGAGCAAAACGGGTATTATCTCTGAGCATGGGATTTTGTGGAACAATATGGATGTAGTCGCTGTTACTAAATGCTGGTATCAGTGGATTCACTTTTGCAGTGTTTTGGTGCAGCGGTCTAGTTCGACAGATTTCAATCTAACGAGGAACCTAGAGAACTTGAAGAACCCTTCTAGTCAGGACGAACCCCTGTCTCGTCGAGTCCTAGTGCTACCCAGGCGGACAAGGGACCCGAACAGCAAGGACAAACTGTCAGAATCTAGCACTCATGGCCAACTGTGGTGATTGTTGTGTATTGTTGTTGTTCTGTGGAAGAGAATCTCTGGCCTCCAGGGTCCCCTATTGCCAAGCCGGCTACTTCCGCGAATGGCTTCAATTGCTTATATAAGCTGACACAAACACCACCCTTGCCGACTCCCACGAGCCTGCCACTGCCTCCAGTAGAATATTACCAGCTCGGGCAGCGGGGTGCGCCTCTGCGCGCAGCGGCAAGCCAGCAAATACCGATCCTTCCGCCAACAGCCATCGTGCAGGCACGGAACCTGAACCAGGTCCAGAGGCGTGACCCAAACCAGCCCCATCACGGTCTGAACCCCTTGCCCATGATTGACCCGCACCACGGGCAACATGAATCCTTCCCCAGCTGCCGCTACAGCCTCGAACCACCGCCACCCTTGCCGGGCCCTCTACCGGCCTCTATACCACGCTTAGCGATTCCGGCTCCGCAACAGGCGGGCGGGCTTCCACCCTTTGCACAGTTTGTGCATACCCTCCATAATCCCATGCGCCCACGCAACTTCTGAGCCGGCCACTACGGCGCATAACAAAATGTTAGTGGTATTTGTAAAATTGAGCTGGCAGGGGTAGCTGCAGACTGATGTGCCTGCAAGGAAGGAGAGACGGATAGAATGTCTATGTCCAAGGGTTAGGGTTATATATGGCAAACTATATGGGTCTACTGTACACGGAGACGTTACCTACCGTACACCGAGATGGCCTCTTCAACTAAGAGAGTACGTACTTAGCCTCCATTCGGAACTGGTAAGGCCGGAGATCTACTAAAGAGTGACCAACCATTCCCACCTCTCATCCGCGACGTGCTCAGCGAAGAACGTTCATAGCCTCCTTCAAGTCCAGCATCCTCTTCGACAGGGCCTCCCGTCTCTCGGTCACTCCAAGAGGCTCGCCTGCCACCATTTCGAGCTTTTCCTTGTCAAGCTGGATGACCCACTGCTCCGAAAACAGCCCAAGCGGGCTTGTCGGCCCAGACAGGAGGACATGGTCCACGGCCTGGTGCCAGACATTGTCCACAAACCGCTTGCGAGCAATGTTGTAGTACGCTTCCAGGATGTCATGGATGTCCTCCTTTTCATAAGCTTCGTTGCTCCTGTTGGTGATGGCTGTTTCGATGTCTTTATATTCCACCACGAGCTTGGGTGACTCATAGCTCCCACCCTTACTCCACTCATTCCGAGCCTTGGTTGCCAGAGCAGCTGCGACACGGCGGCCCCGGGACGTCTGGAGATTCCGGTTAAACATCTCGCTCAGCGTGTAGGGCCGCTTCTCCCGCTCTACCGCCACAAGCATCCGGGCGTGCTTCATGCCTTCATTGTACCTTTCGAGTAGCTCATCCATGATGGATGGCATAAGTCTCTCGCGCGTACGGGCATCGGGACACGCGAATTCCAAGGCCTTGTGGAAGAACTGGTGCACGGCTAAGATGACGTTGCTGATGTACTGCTCCGTCATGGCGCGCCAATTCTGGGACTGCTCGCGGAAGGCGCTGGCAAGCATGGCCGGACCAAATGTCCCCAGCTCTACGCCGCGAGAACCAAGACGCATCTGCCCGATCCATTGCATGATGTCGTCTGTCGGTTGGCCATTCTTCCGGTCTGTGACGATAAGGCCCTCCAGTTCAGGGTACTCAGCCAAGGCGCCGCTCATCATCACATAGTCGCCCTCTTCATCCGTTGTATCGCTTTTCGGAGTGACAGGCGTGCTGGCTCTGGCCTCAGCGACCGCCCAGTCATGAGGCTTGACAGCCTGGGCAGGCTTGAACTTATGGCTGTGCGAAATACTGTCAAAATCGCGGCTGAAGTTTGCAGTGAGATTGACAATCGTCGTGATGAGACGCAGCTTATTTGTCTCCCCAAAGGCGTCATCGTACGAGTAGTTGGCAGCGAGAGCGTCTCGGACAAATTCCTGAAACTTGCTAGCCACCCTCATCAGATACGCTTGCTGCTGGCGCTCTGTGTGCCTCGAAGCGCCCAGTGCGAGAAGGTCCTTCTCGGCAGCCTTGTACAGGTTCCGCGTCTCGCTAAGCAGTTTAGGGAACGCCCGGTCAGTGATCTGTCCTAGCAGCTCCTGCAACCTCGCCCGCAAAGCGACAACACCGACACGCTCCCGCGGAAGAGTGCTCCACGGATCGTCCATGAACATCCTCTCTCGCTCCAAGAAGTTAGCGTCGGTAGCACCGTTATCATCGCCGCCTCTGTTTCTGACGATGTAGTAGCCAAGTGTGAGGGGCATTCTTTTCCCCAAGACTAGGTTGCATACAGACAGCTTCTGGCTCCGCTCCTGCAGGGAATCCGGCTTGGTAAGAACGCCTAACGTCCGATCTCCAGTCTTGTCGTACTCTTTGGCCAACTCGAGAATTTCCTGGGTGGCCACGTCGACGTTAGAAGGAAGGACGGCGAGGATAATAGTACGGTCGTCCTTGATATATCTCTTGACCATATTCTTAACCAAGTCACGGTCTTTAGCGGTAATGTCCTCGGCTGTTGCGCGGAAGATGCCAGGCACGTCGATGACGGTCAGGTAGTCCTCCTTAGGGCCGCATTTTTCAATCTTGAGCACGTCTTCCGAAAAAGTGTGAGGGCCTGCTGGATTGGCCCTGGTTCGGATACCCATGGCTGCGTTGACCTAGCATTTTTGATGATATTAGAGAGGGATAAACCCAAAAAGAAAAAAGGACTAAAAAGACTAAGAAAAAAGCAAGCAGGTTGAAGAAATAACGTTAGTGATAAATAAATTCGTACCTCATTCAAAATTGTGGGAAACTCGCGAAAGAGATGCTCATCCGTTTGAACCTGTCGGTGGTACGACTTGAGGAGTTTGCAGTGCTCTGGAGAGGCATGAGGTCCAGGAATGATGCTGACATCAATTCGCTGGAATTCATCACGTCGGTGCGTGATCTGCGTCGCATATCTGGTGCAGAGCTCCTGTCCATGTGGAAAAGGGATACCGGTGATGCTCTCTAGGAGAGACGACTTGCCCGAGCTTTGGTCTCCAACAGCGACGAGCTGAGGAAGCGGCAGGTATTGGCCGATGTTTTTCTCGCGAAGGATATCAATCTTTCGGAGACGGCCGGGGCTAGTAAGAGCAGCTATAGTACTTGCCGTCATTGTGGCAGCTAGAGTAGGTAGAGAGAGGAGGAAGCAGCAATTGGATTGGGAAGTGCAAGATAGATAAGTCGAATTGGAATGGCGATTGGAGTAGCCTGACAACCAAAGTAGCGAGGATGCTGGCTCGTATTTTATATAAAAAAAAAAGGGTGCTTTGCTTGAGGCCTCATAAATGGAATACCTAAAATATGGGACAGTGGGCCACCCTCCGGAATGCGCCTTGTGGCCCATGATGAAACCCGTTTGCTTTGATGTTGGCCTGGGACGGAGACCTGCTGCTGCATATTGGGCAATAGCCGCCTGGCTGCGCCACTCAGCCCATTCCATTTGAATGCCTCTTATTGGAGGCCTGAACCCACGTCTATGATAGATGCGAGCCACGCCGCAATGAAACAGGCTCTTCGAATGAACAGAGGCCCCCGAAGCCCGGAAAGCTGCTGCAGAAGGCTGGTAGTCCTAGTACAAATCAGGCGCTTACCTGCCTGAGTTTTTGATGCTCTTCGCTCACTAGCAAAGACGCGTCCCGCGCTAGATACGGCCGCTGTCTGTCTCATCATCCGCTTCGTATATGTTGCCGCCTCCAGCCTCCAATTGGCGTCTCGTACGCGCCAGCAGGGCGACCACAGGCACCCTAGGCCCCCTGACGACAATCTCATCAATCCCAGCCACCCTCATTGCCCTCCTTAACCGAGTAGTTTCTCCAGAACTTGAACTCAGCGGTCAGTGCAAAGCCACGAATGAGGTATTCCAGCGGCAAGTGCCAAGTCGCTCCATGCTCGCGGTTCATTCTTTTCTTCCCCAGGCTGGCATCCTTGATGGCGATCAGAGCCTTCGATACAGAGTTTCTCCTCCATGCCAGCACCGTCCCTGGTTCTAATGCTCTTCCAATACTCTCCTCCATCCTCCTCAATTGATGCAGTCGCCTTTCGCTCTCTCGCCTTCTCTCGGCCGCTTTCCATCCACCACTTAACAAGAACTTCAAAACGGAGGGTGAATCCACTGGCTACTAAGTCTATTTCTTAGGATTGCCGTTTTCCCCCTCGAGGGGGGGATTAGAAATGGGTCACCGCTATCTGGACTAAAACCTCTCTCTCGTCGCGCAAAGTTGATAATTCTGTGGTATGGTGAGCTGGGGGTGAGCAATTGTGAGCTAAAGGCGAGCCCCCAGCTCGCCGGCTCGCATCTCCACACCTCAAAGACCATCAGCCATGTCGATGTCATTGTCCAGCTTCTCGATCTCCATGTCGATGTCCATGCGGCAAAGATCCTCCGGGGCCAGGTGACTGGGCTCATCGTGCGTGACCCGTGGTTTCTTCTTGGCTGGACCGTCTTTCGGCTCCTCTTTAGAACGCCCATCGCTTTTACCCCAATCCGAGTCTACTTCCTCTGGCAACAGGTAGCTGTGTTCGTCATCCGTGGAATAATGTCTTTTCTTAGTCGCACTAACCTTTGGCTCCTCGTCGGGACGCGGAGAACTTGGGCGCCACTTTGCTTCCTCTGGGACCAGGTCGGTGGGTTCCTCAGGCTGGCAGGTCGGGCGCTGGCACAATTCCTCCCATGTCCCCAGGGTGCCCCAACCACGGGTGCCGTGCTCATCCAAGTATTCAAGCGCCTCTCGGATTAAATCGTCTTCCGACTGCCACGAGGGCCACAGCAAGTCCCCTCCTCCCTCAGTCTCGTAGTCGCCCTCGCTAGCCTCGGCGGAGTTCGACATCTTGAACGTATATTTTCGATGCGCGACTGTTTTGAACGAGTGAGAAGATGAGAGTTTAGGTTGACAGGTTGGCAGGTTGGCATAAAGAGGATGTTTTGTGCAAGTTCGTGGGGGAGTTTTGTGCGGGGTAAAAATTTGTGGTTGACCGCTCGTGGGAGACTTGGAGGAAGGTGCGGTCCAGATGACGGACTTTTTTACTCCTCAGGCTCCTTCCGTTTTCTCCCCTCAAGCTCAGAGATTTAAACGCACGCCGGACTTCTGGCACCAGGCTTGGCCCGGGCATCAAGATTGGGCTTCGTTGGCTGCTCCGTCAACGGCTCTATCGTCCGATTTACAGGAGCGCTTTGCTGTGAAGGCGCAGACTCAACAGTACTAGTATTACGAGGAAGGCACATTATCGGGGACGCCGCCGCCTTGCGGAGCTTCAATTCTGAAAGCGAAGCGGAGGTGAGAAACTGTTGAGTAGTTACCCCCAGAAGCCTCTCGGGTTAACAAGCTGACCGAGCCTAAGGGCTTCAGATACTAGTACCTATGTAAGGGCGTCTAGCCTCCAGACAGTTCAGTATCCCGCGGCCCAAAAGTGGCCCGAGGTCTCAACCAACCCACACCGCCGGACCAGGCACCGTGTAGCTCGTCCGCGGCGGGGAATTGGGCCAGATCAATCCCGGGTCGTTCGACTTGTACGCGCCTGGAATGGCTACCAACGGTCCGGGAGTGCCATCGCCGCCGCCAGTAAGGTTGATCTGTGCGCAGCTGATGTACAACTGTGCCCCGCCGACGCTTTGCGCGAGGTGCAGCGCGATGCTTTCGACGCGGACGAGGTAGTTACCACTCGGGACGCTCTTTGGTACCTTGAAGTTTACCTGCGTCTTGTCTGTACAAGCCCAGGTTGTCAGCTACTGTTTCCTCTGGGCCTTTTTTCTCTCTCAGGATACCCCGATCGTGAAACACGAGGCAGAAATCTTACGGTACGCCGGCCATGTCGCTTCATTTCCAGAAAGCGCCTTGCCATTCTGAATCGCGCTCAGCTCCCCAACCTTGAACCACACGTTCCCGGCACCGTCCCAGGTCTTGACGTCCTTGCCCTCCGGCACGCGCGCGAAGTAGAAGGAGATGGGCCCAAAGTGCATCACGTTTGCCGAGACGACAAAGCCGAGTGTGTCACCTGCCGCCACGGTGGCCACGTTCTTGGCTGTCGTGCCGCCGAAGCAGCGCATGTCGGAGCTGTTGATGTCCGAGACACCGCCATTGTCGCGCGAGTTGGCGGTTTTGGTTTGCCGCACCGAAAGCCAGTCGGAGGCTTCCGGCTGCCCGTTGACGACCAGTCGGGGGAATTTATCTGCGTTGCTAAGGTTATTACTCCAAAGATGAAACGGGGTGCTGATACCGGGAGAGGCGACATACAGTGAGCCTGAGCTACGGCTGCCAGGAGCAGCAACCTCAAAAGGGATTTCATTTCAGCAGTTTGCTGAAGAAACTTCTGAGTTTCAGCTCAGGACTTGAAGGCGAAGGAGGATGAAGTTCATGAAATTGTGCTGGCCATGACAGCGGCACGTCGGGCATTTACAGGCATTCCCCGCAATGTGGTACTCAAGTGCCGATGCCAGCTGACCCCAAGTAGCAACAATAATCAAGCTCGGCCGAGTGGACCAATATATTGCAGCATCAACATGTGAGTGTCGTTTAGCCTGAACAGGGGAGCTCAGTGAGTGGCAGTTGCGATGTACAATACTCCACGGATAAAGCCACGGCCACATGAACAATCGGAACATAAGCGTGGGAGTTGACGCCAGTCTATCCCGGCCTGGAAATACCATTCGCGGTGCAACATGGGGGGCGGGATCAGCCAGTAAGTTGGAGCTATTCACGTGGTTCTCGCCAGCTGGATTCGGTGGTTTCCAGCAGGCGAATAATCATCCATATTCCAACTCACGAATTTGAATTCGCTCCACCGTACCCCCTTAAGACTCAACTACTTAAAAAAGATGGCCGATCTCCGCCGCGCCGTGGATAGTACCACAGTGGGATATTGAACAGTGTAACACGACGCGTGATAGTCCTACGCTTCTTGTGTGGTGTTTAGGTGCCCACATGTCATGCCGAATAACTATCCCAGTGCGTCACGGTTTAGAAGGGGCGTTACAGGCCCGTGATTCCAACTGCGTCATGCAAGCCGCAATCGTATCGCGAGAGGCGTTGGTTTCCTTGGAAGAAGTGTTTAGAGGATGAAGGAAGGTCACCAAGAATGGATAATGCAATACGGCCTATCTCCTCACTTGGAATATCTCGCAGCAATCACCCTGCAGGAGTTCACGATAAGATCGTAAGACGCCCCCAAACTATAAACCGCCCGTATAGTAGTATACATACGCCACTTAAATCGCGTGCTTCCAAAGTCCGAGCTCGTGTCTGACAAGCCCCGAATCGTTCCACGTCACTGGGACGCCCAACCGCCAAGGTTACACAGACTCCGTGTTGGTGCCGCCCGGCATCCTTCTAACTTCCGGTATCCCGTAAAATCACCAACCGATGCAACCCAAGACCAGGCTCGTTGGGTCTCACCACGCTAAAAAAACAGCGCGCACCACCATTCCCAAAACAGCCTCAAATTCCGTACTACAAACGAACGCTTCGCTCAAGCAACCTGAAGACCGGCCCTGTTCACCATGTCCTCAATCGCCCTCGCCACCTTGGCAATAGTCGGCGCATCCCGCGGGAATTGATGACCCCCAGAGTGCGAAATAACACACCGTGCGCGGGGGTTACACAGCTCGACCAACCTCTTTCCCTGTTCCTTATAGCACCGATCCTCATCGCCGATGACATGAACAGTCGGGATGTGGATCCTTTGGCCGTGCAGAGGGGGGTAATACCCGAGCAGGAAATCTTTGCTCCAGTGCGGCTGCACCTCCCAGCCGATGTCCTTCCTTCCTTGCAGCTCGGCTACAATGCCGGCTGCCTCGGGGTCTTTCTGCAGGTCGTATGGTTCGTCTTTCTGCGCGGGGACGTCGCCGCGGGATGCGCTGACGACCGTGTCGCCCTCGAAAGTGAGATGGAGGGGGCCCGAGTCAAGGCGGTAGGGCGTGATGGAGCAGAAAAACACGGCGGCGCGGAAGGGGGGCGGGTCGCGTGGGTTGCGCTCCGCAGCGGCGGCGAGGACGGTGGCGGCGAGGGCGGCGCCGTTGGAGAAGCCGAGGACGGCGTCGTACGGGCCCTCGGTGTTGATTACGTCGAGAACAGTGTCAACGGCGGATTGAACCGCCGCAGGCGTGGGGTCGGCGTAGTAGCAGAGATAGGGTCCCGGGTACGCGTCGCCAATGTCGGCGAAGGGCTTGGTTGAATTCTCGCCGTCGAGAAACTCAAAATCCCATACTGGGGGCAGGCGGGCGCGGATGGCCTCGAATTGGGACTCGAGGATCTGGGAATTGGTGCCCATACCGTGAAGACAGAGGAATTTCATTGTTGTCGAGGCTGTGGTTGTGGTTGTCGTTGTTGTTGCTGTTGTTGTCGTGAGTGTGGTTGTTCTTCTGTGAATGTGATTTCGGCGCGACGGGCCGAGACGTTAGTCGATCGCCGGGTCGCAGGGCTTTTATGTGCGTGGAGAACAGAATTATATTTGCACGGCGCGTTGGTAGCTTCGTAGAATGTGGGATCAAATCCTTCGGCAGCGGTGAGGAACTTCCGCATCTGGTGTTGTCGTTGGTGACGGTGACGGTGACGGTGCGGTTGGAGACAGCGTCACGCCACCTTCAGTTGTGGGGGGTCGGTTGCGAAATCCTCAGCTCCACCGCCCCTTCCGTCCAAAGAGTTGGGACCCTGGCCCCACATTGGTGTCAGTGGTTTCTTTTCCTGAATTCAGCTTCTTGGTCCGATCAACGGTAAAAAGTGTCCAAAAATTGGAAGTGTTACACAAGAGGAGAACGACAAACAAAGAACTCAAGCATGTGGTCGCAAGTCGCGCCTAGGAGATGCCATGGTGTCGTCATCCAAATCCCTTCCCGGATCCTCTAGGATTGCGATGGATCGGGACTCCGTTGGTCAGCTTCCGGTTCACAGATTGCAGGCCTTTGGTCGATAAGGTTGGGTAGTCCCAGCCACTCGGTACCTCAGGACTATGAGAATACCAAAGGACCGGGAAGTGGACGTCTTCTGCGATTCTCGTATGTCCGGGGGCTCACGGGGCTTGAGATTGTGGCTACCTAGTGACAGGATCAACGGGTGTTTGCCAACAAAGAATTATGTTGGTCGCCTATTCCAGGCTGCCTTGAATGGGCCGGGAATTAGTCTGACGCTGGGGGTCTCACAGTATCTCGAGGGCCAACCGGGGTCTCATCCGGTACAGGCAAAGCTCTCCTTAAGAACGATGAGGTGACCACTTTCCGTTCTGGGTGGGGACCGGGCGGTAGAGTGAGGAGGTGAAGAGAGATCCCCAGCTGGAGACCGATTTCCTTTAAAAACGGTTCCGTTTTCTAGATCTGGGAAATTCTTGTCGTCAAGATTTGAACAACAGCGGCACTCGTTATTGCGCCTTCCTTGCCCCTCCGTCGTGACTTCCATTTTCGCCCTTCTACTTCCCTTTCGCCTCGTACCCCACTGCTCCGACAGATCCGCCCTTGCCATAATCCAGAGTGCAGCAGCGAGAGAAAAATCGTTACCGACTCCCTGGGTCGATATGTCCTCTCCCCACATCGACACCGATACCCCTCCGCAAGATGGCTGCATGCCCATTGCCATAGTCGGGCTCGCCTTCCGCGGCCCGGGGGAGGCAACGAACGATGCCAGTTTTTGGGACATGATCTCGAAGGGACATGACGCGCACTCGACTTGGCCCAAGGACCGATTCAACATCGACGCCTTCTACCACCCCGACCCGGAGCGCAGCGGCACCGTCAACACGCGCGAGGGCCATTTCATGAAGAGCGACGTTATCGGCTTCGACGCCCCCTTTTTCTCCATCTCGGCCAAAGAAGCTCACGCCCTCGACCCGCAGCACAGACTAGCACTCGAACTGACGTATGAGAGTCTGGAGAACGGTAAGGTCCATTCCTCTCCATCTGCCATTCATCGACGTTGCTGACCCGCCCCTTTTTTCCGCCATCACAGCTGGAATCACAATCCAGGATGTCGCTGGCTCCAATACAGGCTGCTACATGGCTTGCTTCAGCAGCGATAGCCTGCGTCTGAGGGCACACGACCCCGAAGCCTTCCCGCTGTACGAAGGGACGGGAAACAGCCAAACGCTTTTATCAGCCCGCATCAGCTGGTTCTTTGACCTCAAGGGGCCTAGTTTCATCCTGGACACGGCGTGCTCCTCATCGTTGGTGGCATTGCATCTGGCGTGCCAGAGCATTCGGTCCGGCGAGACTTCCCAAGCAATCGTCGGCGGTGTCAATCTCATGTTCACCCCAGAAATGCCAATGTTACTGAGCTCGCTGCATTTCCTCAGCCCAGATGGAAGATCAAAAGCCTTTGATGCAAGCGCAGATGGCTATGGTCGTGGCGAGGGTGCTGCCGTCATTATCGTCAAGAGTCTTGATGCTGCACTGCGCGACGGAAATGTCATCCGTGCGGTTATCAGAGGCAGTGGGGTGAACCAGGATGGACGGACGCCAGGCATTACAGTCCCTTCGGCAGAGTCTCAAGAGCAACTCATTCGCAGCACATATGCGGAGGCCGGGCTTGACTTCCGCAACACGCAGTACTTTGAAGCCCACGGCACAGGTCAGTTGCAATTCTGCGGGCTGAACTTTGCATTGATATTGAGCTCTTGCTGATGAAATGGCCAGGCACGCCTGTGGGAGATCCGCGTGAGTGCAGTGCGATTGGGGCAACCTTTGGCCAGTGCAGGCCTCCCGAGCAGCCCAATATCGTTGTTGGCTCGGTTAAGACCAACATTGGACATCTTGAAGCGGCCGCTGGCCTTGCAGGTCTCATCAAGGCCGTGTATTGCGTCGAGAAGGGCCAAATCCCTCCAAACTTACTTTTCAAGACGTGCAATCCCCGCATTGATCTTGAAGGGTGGAAGCTCAAGGTGAGTTGAGGGTCCCTTTTTACTGCGAGAGCCTTCAGTAGCTGACGCCGCCCAGATCCCCACCGATCTTCTTCCTTGGCCCACCAACGGACTTCGTCGTGCCAGCATCAATTCGTTCGGCTACGGTGGCACGAATGCTCATGTAATCGTCGACGATGCCGCCAATTTCATGAAGTCCCGCGGGCTTCGAGGTGCCCACAATACGGTGATTCTGCCGCTCACGGCAACCAAAGGCAAACGTGTTGACAATGGAGTTGACGTCATCAAAACGAACCAACCTACCCAGCCTAGTCATGTACCCCCATCGCCCTCGACACCGATCTCGGAGACTTCAGAGAATTCAGGGGCTCTGTCACGCACAACCAGCAACGGGAGTGATGGCGAGTCTTTCGAAGTCATTCATATCGAGGATGTCCCACCGCAAACCCCGAGACCACGGCTCCTCGTCTGGTCTAGCCACGAGCAAAAGGGAACCGAAGGAAGAGCCGCCACGCTTCTTTCCTATCTCAATGAGCGCGAGGACTCCTCCAATCTTCTGGACAGGCTCGCATTCACACTCTCCAACAAACGAAGCCGCTTCCAATGGAGGTCTTTCGCCGTTGTTTCAAGCCTTGAGGCGGCGCAGATAGCGCTCACCAAGCCCCGGAAGCCACTTCGGGCATTGGATAATCCGGTTGTCAGCTTTGTCTTCACTGGCCAAGGTGCGCAATGGTATGCCATGGGCAAGGAGCTCATGACATACCAGGTGTACCGCGAGAGCATGGAGGCTGCTGCTGCCTATTTCAAGACGATTGGCGCTGAGTGGAATCTTATCGACGAGCTGAAAGCTGATGAATCAGCTTCGAGAGTGGCGGACCCTACCATCAGTCAGCCGGCTTGCACCGCTCTCCAAGTGGCGCTGGTTGATCTCCTGGCCGACTGGAACGTTCGGCCCTCGGTGGTAGTTGGGCACTCCAGTGGAGAGATTGCGGTAAGCCTACATTTCCTATTCCTACTTTTGATAGTGCTGACAATGAGGCAATATAAAGGCGGCATATGTCACAGGGGCTATCACACGTGAGTCCGCTTGGATGGTGTCATTCCACCGTGGCCATCTCTCGAGTTCTATTGCAACCGAAGGCGCCATGTTGGCAGTTGGTCTCGGTGAGAGCGAAGCCACTGCTGCGTATATCAACCGAGTCAAACAAATCGAAAGCAACTCTGACGGCGTGCTTGTCGTTGCCTGCATCAATAGCCCGTTGAGTGTCAGCGTATCTGGAGATGCGCGGCTCGTCGACAAACTACACTCAGTACTGGACGAAGAGCAGATCTTCAACCGGAAGCTGGCTGTTGAGCGGGCTTATCACTCACCTCACATGGCAAGCATCGCCGACGAGTATCTGAGTGCGATGCGAGGCCTGGAGGAAATGAACCGGTCCTGTCTCAAGAACTCAGCGCCCTCTCCCGTTAGGATGTTCTCCTCAGTTACTGGTGATCTGGTCGATGCTGAGAGCTTGGCCGAGCCGACGTACTGGGTGTCCAACCTACTCAATCCCGTCCGGTTCAGCCAGGCCATGACGGCTGCGCTAAGTCACTCCACCTCAAAACGCCGCACAACCACGAAGAAAGCTGGGCTTGTGGATACAATCATCGAAATTGGCCCTCATGCCGGGCTTCAGGGGCCGATCAAGCAGATCCTTGACGCAAGAGACGGCTCAAAGTCCAAGGCCGACATCCCATATGCCTCAGTTTTGATACGCAAGACTGATGCCCGGAAAAGCGCTCTAGAGGCCCTGGGAGTCCTCTTCCAACGTGGAAGCAGCGCCGATATTGCACGAGCCAACAACCCCCTTGGGTTGCCGACTTACAACATGCATCTGACCAACATTCCCCCTATTACTTGGAACCGCAGCATCAAGTATTGGCACGAATCAGCCTTAACTCGTGCCTACCGTTTCAGAGGACGCCCCAGGCACGACCTCCTTGGAGCGCTTAGCGAGTACTCCACCGATGCCGAGCCAAGCTGGAGGAACTATCTTCGAGTCAACGAGGTGCCGTGGATCGAGCACCACTTGGTGCAGGGCTCCATGCTGTATCCCTTTGCTGGAATGCTGGCCATGGCCATTGAAGCAGTTCGGCAAACCGCCGATACTACTAACTACGAGATTGAGGGCTTCTATCTGCGGGACATTTCTGCGGGTGCCGCATTGGTCATTCCTCACGACAGCAGTGGAAAGGAGCAATCGGTCGAAACAAAGCTCCAGCTCCGACCGTGGAGGCTGGGCTCCAAGTCTCTTGAACACAAATGGCTTGAGTTCACGATATCGTCCCGGAATTCTGAGGGCAGCTGGACCCAGAATTGCGCTGGGCTGGTTACTGTCAAGTACCGTGCACCACACAACCCGATATTCCCGGATGAGGCAGAGTCCGAGGCGACCCACCACCGAGTGGAGTATCACAAGATCGCCAATGCGGAGCTTCCCCGGGTACCCACCGATGACTTCTATTCATTTGTCGCTAAGCAGGGAGTCCAGTTGGGGCCGTCCTTTCAGGCACTGACGTACATCGGATATGGATGTTACGAGGCCCACTGCGAGCTAACACCAACCAACACCAAGGCGATGCAGCCATTTGAGTATGAGCACGACCACATCATTCACCCGACCACACTTGATGGAGTGGTTCAGATGGCCGCTTTGACTGCAAGCGCTGAAGCAATGTCAGTCGGTAACGCCCGGATCCCACGGTTCATCGAGAATGTTTATGTCTCGGCCAAGGTTGCAAACTATCGGGCTGGGCAGAAGATGGTCGGGTATGCCCGCTCCAAACGCCAGGGCCGTAACGAGAGCATTGGCATGGCAGTCGTGGCCGACCCGGACTGGAACGAGCCGCTTGTTGTGCTCGAGGGATGCCAAACGGTGTCACTGGAGAGCCTTGGCGGCGAACAGACCGCTTCTTCACACATGGACACAGCCGCGTTAGAGTCGCTGAGGAAGGTTGGTTCGAGGCATCGGTGGGGGGTAGATGTTGAGTTAACAAAGCCGGATACACTCACCTCGCTGCTGCTCCGTTCGGTGGATGATATCTCGGAAGTGAGCGACGATGTCGTTAGGGAATTGGAACAAGCCTGCTTTATCATCTGTAAACGGGCTTCTAAGAAGTTCAGCAACCCCAAGTCACGGCGCTCATTTGCTCCTCATCATCAGCTCTTCTTCGAGTACATGCAACGCCAAGTTGAGCGAGCCACATATTATGCACTCCCCTGCCAGCCTCAACGCGGGGATGGCTCAGGCTTGGGTGCTACAGATTGGCTGACAACGTCAAACAAGCAAGATGACGAAGTCTTCGCACGCGTCGCCGCTGCGTCGATTGATGGAAAGCTCGTTCACCGAGTCGGTGTCAACCTTGACCGAATCTTCACTGGCGAACTCGAGCCGCTGCAAGTTTTACGCGAGGATGACTTACTAGGAACATATTACCGCACCGCTCTTGGCACGGATCGTATTCAGAGTATCATAGCGCAGTACGTCCTGCAGCTTTCCCACAAGCGACCTCTCCGCATATTGGAAATTGGAGCGGGGACAGGTGCCACCACGGCAGTTGTGCTACCAATTCTGGGAAATCAGGCCGAAGCCGCCGGTCGGATCGTGTCATACACGTTCACCGATATCAGCAGTGGGTTCTTCGAGAAGGCCGCCGAGAACTTTAAGGAATGGTCGCCGTTCTTGGAGTTCCGGGTCCTCAACATCGAGAATGAACCTGTAGCTCAAGGATTTGAGGCCGGTGCCTATGATCTGGTCATCGCAAGCAACGTCTTGCATGCTACGAGCTCGATAGCGGCATCGCTCAAACACTGTAGGGAAATGCTGAAACCGTAAGTCACATGCCGAAAAGAAATGTGGATATTACTGACAGATTCTTTCTTCGCCACAGGGGCGGTATGCTCGTTCTCGAGGAAGTGACGACAAAGTTAGCGCGAGTACCTCTGGTTGTGGGTGTTTTGCAGGGGTGGTGGGCAGGTACGTTCCAATTCAGGGGTATAAACAAAAAAGTGGGGCACTGACTAACCCCCTTTTCCAGGGGAAGATGATGGTCGAAAAGAGGGTCCACTCATCAGCGAAGCCGAATGGGAAAAAGCACTTCGAGATCAGGGATTCAGCGGCCTGCAACATTGCTTCCGTGACAGCACTAAGCATCATTATCTCAAATCCTTCATGGTGTCGGTTGCGGACGGTACTCCGCCACTGCCAGCGCCTCCGCGACACATTGTCATTATCAAGCCGAATTTGGATGACGATTCGGTGGACAGTCTAACATCGAAGCTTTTCCGGGAGCTTGAAAAGTACGAAGGTACTCTTGTGGAGGAGATCTCCCTCGTCGAGTCGAGGACAGCAGACCTAAAACGGAAGTCTATTGTTGTCGTTCTTGAAGCCAACACGCCCTTCCTTGTCGGACAGATGAAGGAGGAGGATTTTGATAACATCAAGCACGTGATATTGAAAGCGGAGAGCATTCTTTGGTTGACTAGAGGAGGTTCAATGGAGTCAACAAGCCCGGAAGCAAACGCCATCACCGGCCTCGCGCGCACTGTCCGCGGCGAGAACCCGAACATCCGCCTCACGACACTTGATCTGGACCCAACCCAGCCAATTGACTCGGAAAAGTCCTCACAGATTATCACAACCATCATCAGAGCCAAACAAAGCCCCTCCAACACCGAATTTGAGTACGCATTGCGGGACGGCCAAGTCCATGTTCCCCGACTGTATTCCTCCCCAGAGCTGAGCGACATCTTCCGCAACCGGAAAGACTCCCAGACCGCAGGATCCAACCAGCAACCCCCGTCCAAGCTACTTCCTCTCAAGCAGTTCGGCAACCGCGCCCTCGCCCTTAATATCAAAACCCCTGGCGCCCTAGATACCCTCCAGTATGTCGACGACCCATTTTACGCCGAGCCCCTAGCCGACCACGACGTCGAAATCACCTTGAAAGCCATCTCAATGAATTTTCACGATGTGATGTTCTCCATGGGCTACGTGGACCCTAGCCCCGGTGATGACGACGGCTTCGGTGCCGAGTGTGCTGGCGTAATCAGCCGCATTGGCAAGGCCGTTACACGCCACGTTGTTGGGGACAGGGTCCTCGCATGTCGAATTGGGTCCTGGAGGACATATGTGCGCAACCACGAGACGGTTGTGCAGAAGATTCCGGATTCCATGTCTTTTGCTGAGGCAGCGAGCTTTCCGTCTGTGTATGGAACGGCTATCTTCTCGCTGGTGGACATTGCGAGGTTGCAAAAGGGGGAGTCTGTGTTGATTCATGCTGCGTCCGGAGGGTTTGGCCAGGCATCAATTGTGATGGCAAGACATCTTGGTGCCTCGGCTGTTTATTGCACTGTTGGGAGTGAGGCGAAGAAGCGGCTGCTGATGGAGGCTTATGGCATCCCCGAGGAGCAAATTCTGAACAGCAGAGACCTGAGCTTTGCTGCTGGTATCAAGCGTCTTACGAATGGTAGGGGAGTTGATGTGGTGCTCAATTCCCTGTCCGGGGAGGCCCTGAGACAGACATGGTTATGCCTGGCACCCTTTGGGAGGTTCATCGAGCTGGGCCGGCAGGATATGTGTAAGTCTTTTCCATCGAGACAAATTGTGTGATGCAGGAGTACTGACAAATTTTGCAGTCGGGAACACCGGGCTGGATATGACGCCCTTCCTGTGCAACAGAACGTTTGCGGGAGTCAACATGAGGGGTGTCTTCTACCCCTCACCTCTCGCTGCCCGAGTGATGGAAGACATCATGCGATACCACAGGCAGGGGGTGGTCAAGCCTTTGCAACCACTCACTGTCATGAACTTCTCGCAGACGGAAGAGGCGTTCCGTACCATGCAAAGCGGCAAACATATGGGCAAGATAGTGCTTGTTCCACATAATGATGACCTCGTACCCGTACGTTTTTCCTCCCTTAGTTGACTGGCTCTAAACTCATATCCAACAGATGGTTCCGCCGATTCCTAAGGAGACGGCCGTTTCTCTTCGTCCGGACGGGACGTACTTCCTCCCGGGAGGACTTGGTGGTCTTGGTCGTTCAGTCGCAACGTGGATGGCTGCCAGAGGCGCGCGCTACATCGTCTTTACCTCGCGCACCGGAGACTCAAAGCCTGAAGCGCAAGCCCTGCTCAAACAGCTAGAGGAGCAAGGCGTCACGGCCAAGGCATATGCCTGCGATGTTAGCGACCGCGCCGAATTCGCGCGCATTCTGAGCGACATGGAACAGTCGGGATTCCCTCCTGTCGTTGGCACGGTGACACTCGCGATGCAGATCCAGGATGTCTTCTTCGAGAACATGACGGCATCGGACTTCCAGGCGGCTGCCCGTCCCAAGGTCGATGTTACGAGGAATATGCACGACCTTCTACCAAAGGACCTAGACTTCTTTATCTGCATGTCCTCTGTCGCAGGTGTCGTTGGATCACGGGGGCAGGGCAACTACAATGCTGGTAAGCACCCCGTTTGGTATCTAGCTACTGTGATCTTACTAATTTACCTTAGGAAATACCTACCAGGACGCCATGGCGCGCCACCGCCGATCTCAAGGCCTCAAAGGCACAAGCATCGACCTTGGCATCGTCGAGGACATCGGCTTCGCCTCCGACAAGGGCGTCGTCCGGAATTTCCTCACCAAAGGCGCCGCAATCTGGCTCACCAGCGCCGATGTACTCACCATGATCGCCGCTGCCATCGCAGAATCCCTTTCATCGGACACCTCCTCGCCTCAGTTCGTCGATAACGCGGAAGCCGTCGTCGGCCTCGCCACAGGTGGTCTGATCAAGGCCGGCGGACATGACGACCCGTACTGGTTCCACGAAGCGCGATTCGCCTCCGTCAGAGTGCATGACACACAAGCACAAATTCAAGGCAACAACAACAACAGTGCTAACCAGGACACCGGCAGCGGCGCCGGGACGTGGGAGGATATCCGTGTTGCCCTGGCAACCGCCAAGAACGAAGAGGAGGCTGCTGCTGTGGCGCTGGGAGCGCTGAAGCGCAAGCTAGCGAGGGCGATGATGATGGATGAGGTGGATTTGGATCCTGAGAATCCGGCTAATGCGTATGGGATTGACAGTCTGGTGGCGGTGGAGATTCGGTCGTGGGTATTCAAGGAGCTAAGGAGCGAGGTTTCGGTGTTTGAGATTTTGAGTAATGCTTCGTTAACCTCGTTGGCGGGGGTTATTGCGGGGCGGTCGGCGGTAGTGAAGGGGGGTGGTGAGGATGAGTAGGTACTTAGGGGCAACGGGGGATGGGCGTGGATTTTGTCGGCATCTACTGAGATTTAGCTGCCCCATTAGTTGCATAGTAATTGAACTGTTTTCGTACATAACCCAATGGCTGGTCTCGATGTTGAAGGAAGTTGACCATGATTTTCAGAGCGCTTTTCCAGAAAAGCGGCAACTAAACACACCCACCCAAGCCGTCTAGTCCATTCTGGTCAAAGGCTGTTACAATACAAGTCGAATGTTACATGAAACTGAATTACGGAATTTCAAAGCCTCAGACACCCTACATCGTGCTTAATATTCATTTAATGAGTCTGCTACAATGCATCCAAATATCCAACATTTCTATTTTTACATTCCTCCCCATCCTCAGGACTTCTTTTTCCCCGCGTAGAAATTCCCCTCAACCGATGAACTTCTCGGACGTCATCAGCATCAGGAAGTCGGTGGACGCCTTTGACTCGAGGACGCACGAGTTGAAGACCAGATGCAGGGGGATCGTCGAGACGGCAAGCAACACCCAGAAGCAGCGGTTGCGCCACGGGACGTAGAACAGGTTGCGCCACGACTGGAGGCCGACCTCGAGCGCCCTGCCCTTGGCGTGTGCGCGGTCGACATCGGTGCGAGTTGGAGCCACCAGAACTTGCATGTAGAAGTTGGACGAGGCCAGCAGGCCCGAGGCGATGAAGTTGATGGCCAAATGGGTCCAGAAGTTGAATTTTGTCGACGCCGCGCAATCGCCGCGGAAGAGGAGCGTCGTCGTGGTCGACCCAGACTTGTTGTCGAAGAGGCCGCGCGGGCTCCCTTCAAAGCTGTAGAGCGAGACCAGGAAGGCCGAAGGGAGAGGGCGAGCACTGAGATGAAAATGACGAGGTATGCCGCTGCGCGTCGCCACCCGACGAAGAAGGTCCGCCATGTTGTTCGTCGTTGTGGCCGTGGCGGCAGTGCTGTTTCGTTGTCGACGCCGAGCGGCACCGTCACGTTGAAGTCCATATGACCTGGGTCGCTCTTCACGCTCAAGAGCGTGTCGGTGTCGAGGGTTCCCGTCCGATGCGCCATTGGGGTTTATTAGGCATTATAACGGACGGGATCCTGGAAGGCGCACTAGAGGGTCAATGCCCCAAGCCTCTAGGCTCCAGCTCCAGGCTCTGGGCAGCCGTGCAATTGGACAGAGCAGGGAACACTTCAGGTATGTACGCGCCGCAAAGCCTCAGGGCGCCAGGCCAAAATTTCCCCAGACTCCCGCCCCGCCAAGACCGAACGGAGGCCGAGCATAGACCTCAATCGCAATCGCAGCTCGACCTCGCATTTCGATGTCGGACTTCCCGTCAGGCTCGGACCAGGGGGGTCCAATTAAGCCCCTGAAACCCCAAAAGGACTGATGATTCCTCACAGCGTGCAGAAATATGAAATGTCAAATGTTTCACAACACTTTCCATCCCTGACGTTCACCAACGAAGGTGCGCAGCCAAGGCCCGAAAGTTAAGTACGCTTCGGGCTGAGATGCAGCGTCTTGTCTGGCAAGTTGTCTATATATGTAACTCCCACACATATTCCCATATCTGCCTCTCCGAGAGCCAATCAATTATAATTCATATCACCCGAACTCCTTGCGTAACAGTCATCATCTCCTCCAAGTTTTACAAGAACTCGAACGATTAGGCTCCGAATTGGGTATCACATCGTCATCGACTTCAGCCCCCCCAGAAACACCACCGTCTCCACCGTCTCCATCGGGCTTTTTGGGCCCTGCATCGAAAGAAAGTCCGACTCCGCGTCTCCCCTGCCGAGCTGAATCGTCTTGTACGACCTCCCCGACTGGTCGTTCACGTCGGCATACCGCGCTCTCGCCAGGTCGCCTTCGAGTTGGCCCCATGTGGCATCGAGATATGACGCATTCAACTCGCGACCTCCGACCTCCTTGAGGCCTTGCATCATCCACTGGACCTTGGTTCTCGGGATCGATGTCCCGGGGGGAAGCTTCTTGAAAAACACCCACCACACTGTGGCGACGCCCATGATAACCACGTAGGCGAGGAGAATTCCCAGCGTTGGGGCGGCTAGTTGTACTGTTGGCGTCCTTACGCTCAGGTTTCGGGTGGCGTACGACAGTTCTTGCGTATCTTTGGTGATGTGGTAGGCCTGGTAGAAGCGGAAGAGTTCGCGGGGGGTTGGTATGGTGACGGTGAGGTTGTTGAAGGCCTCGACTGACATTCGAGGCTCGTAAAAGACGCTGTATGCCTTGACGATAGAAAAGAGATCAAATGTCCAGAGGTTGGTGATATGCCCCTCGGCATCGGGGTCAAGATCCTTTGGCATGCGAGTTGGGTCCCGCTGCATCAAGCAGGACGTCTTGACATATGTTGCCTTCTCCACGTCGCCCTTGCCGAAAAGGGCTTCGCCGGTACTGTGGTTAGCCGGAAACCCGTGCATGTGGAACAAGGCAACGGTATAGTTCAAGGGTAGAAAGTTGTGCCGCAGTCCTGATGTCGCATTGTAGCCCATGGACGTGTTGGTTTGGATGACCACCCAAAGGAAAACATCGACGAATCGACTGCTAGACCACGAACCCGCGGTGGTATAATAAATGTTCTTGTTCTCGGTACTGTTGCGGCCATAGTTGCGCATCCCTTCACCGAGAGCGACTTCCCTATAGTGGATGTCAGCGAATATTCTCCAGTACCTAGGGGGAAAGAACTTACACGCCAGGAACGTCAACATAAACATCCCCCGTCGACAGGCCGCTAGCGGAGAGCTTGATGTCGGTCTTGTCCGTGTATTCGCACTCGGCTGACCATGACGAATTCCACTCCTCGGGCTGATAAGACCAGTCGGCCCGGTTATCGGGGAGCCAGTCGACGACCTGGTTGAGCGGGAGCTCGGCCTTGATGAAGCGATCGATTGTGTTGTTCCATCCAACCACGGCGCTGGTCATCCCATTGAATGTTGATTTGGCTCTCACCCCCTGGACTGGCGTCAACCGAAGCTCGGATCCGAGCCGAGTCGAAGATACAGCAAGGGGCGCAGAAGCAATCGCAATCGCGGTCAGGACAATGATCAGCTACAGCCGCGTTAGTCATTGCGCATGTCTTGACGGCAGCGGGAGACTTGACATACGAAACCCTGCGACGCCATCTTCCACAGCAGTGCTCTGCCCAGACCGCGACGGAGGAGAGGGATGGTGTCGACGACATCGCCGATACCGCTGGGAAAGAAGAGGGACAGGAGGCTGGTTGAGGCCTTGGTCGAAGGAATCTTGAGCGCCGACTTCTTCCAAAAGATGTAGGCCACCGACCAAATGCCGCCGACGCAGAAGACGTTGATGAGCAGCGCCAGCACCGCCCGGACCGTCCCCAGGTCCCAGTTTGAGGAAAGCGAGATCCAAATCATGGTGGGCTCAGAGTTTTAGTCGTCGTGACAGGAAGCCATTACCTCCAGAGAATGCGGAAACAAGAAGTGGGGAATCATGGGTGTGGATGACAGTTGCGGGGGAAGGAGTGGTCACCCGTTCTACATATAACATGCCCCGCCCGCCTCTCATCCGATTCAAGTTACAAGCAGTAGGTATTACCCTTCCAGTCGCTCCCTACCAACTGCCTGTACCGATCGACCGTGGAGGATCTAGCCGTTAGCGCCGCTGCCGCGCACGATGTTACAGTCATCGGAAACGGGGGATCCGACCAAGGGCCCAATTTAGAACATTCCATTGGAATGAATGCATGAAACGGGCTTTTTGCCGCTCCAGATCCCAAAAGCAGTTCCATAGGGCTATAACGGTGACCATGGGCCTCCAAACCTGGTCGTCGCCTGCGCTGGTTGACCCAATCATGCGCTGGAAAACGGCAATGCCAAGGAATTTGAGTGCGATCCTGGGGCTGGGGGTCAGCACTAGTCCAGCACCCACCACGCGAGCCATTGGCACCACACACTTGATTGCCTGCCGTGCAAAAAGCCACTGGGCATGAAAATGCGGACGGATTCCGCACAGTGTTGGTCGTTCCAGTGGCCAGTGATCCCTCCTGCATTGGGACGATCGAGTCGCGCTTGTTGGAAATCGCTTGACAGAGGATTCTCTGGGACCACCAACGTTTTCGAGGCACATCCATCCAACAATGCGCACACGACATATCTCCTTGCAGTCGGGCAAACTCCTTCTGGCGAATACTTCCAAGAATGAAGGCCTGACTTGGATGCCTATCCAAGGTCCGAGTGTGCTGCAGTGAGCTATTGTGCAACGCCAGACCTCCATCCAACCGCTGGTCGCTTCAAGATGCCAAGGTGCCAAGATTGGCCGAGTCGGCGAAGGCGCCATGCTCTTTTCCGGGATCACTGCAATTTTAGCACCTCAAAAGGGCCCCAGACCCTAAGGGTTTGGGCATACCGTGGAAAAATAACCAATGGCGCATGGAATGGAGTTCGCGGCGCGCCTGTAAGGCAAGGAAGGAGCAGTTGGTTGGAGTGACGAATCGGCCCACATCCACACTGCAGCTGGAAGGCCAATATTTTACCTAGGCATTGGGCAGGCAGAGCACCTCAGACAGACGCTTCTATCGCAAGCATCCGAGTCCTGACAACCATCTCTCATGTCGCCACCAGGAAGTGCCACCAGAAATCAAACGCATCTAGGCGCGGCGCGGCGAAAATGGTATCTTGTCTACCAATCTCTTTTGTTTTGGTAAGATGCATTGACGTGTAAGGCAATTCACCAATCTAAACGGGGAAAAGATCGCCGGGGTGGGTCCGGGAAGCCGGAGACTTGGCTCTTTGCACACTCCCGGGACCGTGATGCTCGGGCGCCCAGAAACCCGAGACTGCGCGTCTCCGACTCACGCTCGAGCCGCTTCTCGAGCGCTTCTCCAAGAGTCCGAAGAAGTACGCCCAGCTCAGACTGAGGCTGCAGTGGATTTTCAGCACCAAGGATAAACTGATATTCTATCGCAGTGCCCTAAGGGGCCAGCACCATGTCTTGGATACCATCCTGGATGTTATGATTCTGCAGACTGCGAGAAATACGGAGCCTGTGTGAGTTGCGTGTTCTGCTGCTTTTCTCCGACTCAGTTACTAACAAGCGCACTCAGTGTTATCAACCTTTCTCTTGAGCAGTCGGTTCACGTCCTCTAGGAGGCATTAACGCGACGAAAGGAGCAACTAAGGGATCGATTAGCCCATCCACGCAATCGCTTCCCCCAGACACTGACTAAGAGAGTCGGGAGATTGCGTCTGGCGATGATGCCTGCTTTTCGAATGCCATTGTCCTGTCCACGCCAGAGACCCGCACAGGAGAATACTCCATCAGCGCTGACGAAATTCGGGAGACAGAGACCCAAATCGAGGAGGGCCTTACTCCAGAGCCTGGGAGTTCACTATTGGATATCTATGAGGACCTCCGCGCATTATCGCGTAAAGCCGTGCGTCTAGGAAGGAAGGCTCTGGAATAAAAAATGACCGGTGATACAGAAAAGGAAGAGTGCGATACAGTTGATCAGAACAAGGACCCGGACACACTCCTTCCCCAAAAGAAGGCCAGTCTTGGGTCACTTACAATTCAGGAGGCGACTATCTCCCAAGCAAAATACGGGGTTCCATATGAACTCTGTTCTACTTGGGAGGTGCGTAGGGACTCAAACGAGGTTAAACTTAACCAATGTAGGCCAATTTAAGCCCTAGGGACTGTGCTCGCTACTAGCAGACCGTCTACCAGTGCTCCACGGGTCGTGGTATTATGATTCACCAGAGGCTTACAAGAATTTGATGGCTACGGGGAGGTTCGAGGCGAGGACAGGTGAAGACAAAATCATCCTCCCAGAGATGTGGGAATATCTGGTCAAACCAGGCCAGTTATTCAAAATACTCTTTGGCATACGAGAGTTGCATCATTTGGGTTACAACTGGGAAACGGAAGCCACAGCGGGACAGTTATCGTAACAGGGAGTAGGGGCATATGTTATTTTCACATGTTAAGCACCACCACCAACAAATCGGTCCAAAACTAGGTGGATACACAAAAAACATGAGTGTCTATCTCAACTACAACCATTTCGAAGATGATGCATTCTTGCCCTCAGGTGGGGTTTAAGTCTAAAATCATACATCTTGTTACAGTCTTTGAAGAACGCCCTTCCTACCTAGTTTCAAGCGGTCTCATGAATTTTCAAGCGGGCCACTAGGTAATTACAATTTTAAGTAAGGCCTTTTACAATAGAAGAAAAAAGGCCTGGCTATTCTGGGAACTTTGCAAGAGCTCCTTACACTAATTCCTCACACAGATCAGAGAGCCCTTTTCTTTCTTCCCAAGTCTTCGTCAGAGCTATCCCTAACAACCTTAACCCTCAATCTTCAACCGTCACCACTCCCATCTACCCACCTTTTTCCCATCTTCTTCCCATCCTCAACTCCTCGCTTTACAACCCCAGGCCCACCTCGTCCTCACCCCATCAACACTAACGGTCTTCGTACCTGGCTCCACGTCCGTCAAAGCCCTCTGACAAGTCGTCATCATTGATCCCCCCCTTATATACTGACACCCATCACATCCCACCGTAATCGTCTCCGTAACCGTCGCCTTATACACCATTGGCCGCAGCCTCTCCTCAAGACACTCGTGTTCGACTCTTTCCCTTGTACCGAAGAATCTTTTGTCGACCTGCTCCAGGCCGAGGGAGATGCGGCAGGTTCCGTCGGGGTGGTGGATTACGCTGAAGGCGGTGGGGGTTTCAGGGGGGGTTTGCCAGGGCTGGAGGGTGGGGAGGGGGAGGGTGCGGGTTATGTCTGTGAGAATGTATGAGGTGGAGAGGGAGGGGGTGGGGAGGATAGGGTGGGAGCTCAGGGCTGTAGAGAGGGTGAGGATTGGGTGTGAGCTTGAAGGGAGGGTAAATATCGGCTGGGAGCTTGAGGCAGATGGTGCTGGTGTTGGCGCGCAGGTGAAGCTGAACCCGGTGCTTGGCCAGGCGGTGACGGTGTCGACAATGAGAGGGGGGCCGCTACGGCCGAGGGGACACCGGCCGGAGCGGTAGGAGGTAGAAACTTCGGAAGCACCGAGGCAGTCGATGGGGAGGTTGACAGTCGTCGTCGATGCGAACTCGGTGCCCCCGCCGCATTGGTTGGTGCGGAAGATGTCGAGAACGGCGGTGGGCTTGGCGCCAGGGGAGTCACTTGTCAGGAAGGCGGTACTCCAATGGTAGGGATAGGGGTAGTTGACACTGTCAATGGTTGGGTAATCCTGAGCTGCTGCGAGCAGTGAGGTTGCGGCGAGGCCGACGGCTACGCGGAGAAAGCTGTTGCGGAGCATTGTAGCGAAGTGCGAGAACGGTTGGAATGGTCGGTGCCCAGTGGAGATCATCAATATGCCAAGGGGCTGCCTTCATATAGACAGCCTTCACTTCTCACACTCCACAGCCACAACTCCGATGATACCCACAACTCTCGTATTCGACCTTGTGTTGGCTCCAAGTTAGGTTTGTACGGGAAAGCTGAATCCCGTCTCTTCGGAGGGCGCTGGGGTGCGCCCAAGGAGGATTGACCCGGTTCCTGCTGAACTTTTAGGAGGAGGGTGAATGGCCGGGTAATGTTATGTAGCTTGACCCAACCGCAACGGGTAGATGTTACAGGTGGCCAGCGTAATGCCCTACAGTTATTAACAATGGGAAGGGAGCGGAGGATCCCATGTGCGACCCAGGTGCTTGGAATCCTGGCGGAACACGTTCCGCATCGCTTGAGGTGTCGCATAAACAAGATACCTAGTCCAAGCAATTGCAACGTGAATATAAGGGACCGTCTACCCCACCCTCTGCAACGTCCACTGAAACTCGTAGTCGGATAAGGCGGGGTACAACCAAAATTAAGCAGTTGATATTAGCTGGGGCTGAAGGCTTGCGTGTATCTCTATCTAGCCACACTTCATCTCGAGCCAGTCAATGACGAGGAAACGGTAGAGATGATCGTAACGGTGAGATACTCTAAGATACTCTAAGGTTGTAGAAGAGAAAGCAAGCGAACAGGGACATGTCAAGATATATCTGCCAGCTTCAAAAGATGCATACCCTGTGAGGCCAACTGCGTGGTACTGCCAAGCCCCTTGAGGTAATAGCCGAAGTATCGCTAGACTTATGGCTAGACCCATGGCCCCGTGTTATAGCCAGATTGGAAGCCGGTCATATTGTAGGATGCGTCGTCCAAGCCAAAGGTGAAGCCGGGGTCGCCGCTAGTGGGAGGCATTCGCGGGACGTCTAGGCCGTAAATCGGGTCTCCGGGGGGCCAGTAGGCATTCGGGGGAGGCTGCGGTTGGAAGTCGCTAACTAAGAGCGCGTGCGGAATAAACTGGCCCAGGTCGGTTTGGCCTAGGTCTGGAGTGGCCATGGGCATGCTCGGCGAAGGGTCGATGGAAGACTCTTGGATAAGGGAGTTGGGGGTCGCGTGCCGGGGAACGGGGTTCCCTCTTGCTTCCCACTCCTGGAACGCCTTGTTGACAGACTCAGAGATGATGAAGTTGATGCTGTCCATGGTGAGGCTATCGTGGTCTTCGATGTGCCTCCCATAGTGTGACTCGGCTGTCTGGCGGAAAAATTGTGGCATCTCCGACACTAAAAAATGCTGGAAGGTGATGCTATTCTGAGACTCGGCGGATGGGGGCCTGATATCTGGGGCCAACTCAGGATCTGGCCTTGTATCAGCTGCCTAGCCTCGCATTAGGTAATTCTTGGAATGGTGTGGGTAAGCTCACATGGCGATGGGATGTGTTCGCCTGGAAACAAGAGTCTATAGACTTCTCTCCATTTCTCCTCCTCAGTTTGGTAGCGGCTTGCGTATTTCTTCGACTTCAGCTGCAGTTCTTTTTGCACGCTGATGTCCGCCGGGCCATTGCCTCCCCTCAACTGGCAACCCTCAGGTCGCATCGCGTGGGATGCCAGCTCACTGGGCCTGCGAAAGACTTGTTTGCATCTCTGGCAGTGCACCTTGCAATGCTTTCGATACAAGTGTTCCCTGTCACGAATGGTCAGCTACTATCTCGAGATGATCATCAACATTCGCTACATACTTCATCCTGGAGACAGACTCCCACGACCGCAACGCGCAGATATCATGGTCGTGGATGTTGTAGACGACGGGATCGTGTTTTCGGAACGGACAAGCATACCGCTTCGGCGCGGAGGAGCTATTCCTGGACTGCGAGGAAGGGGGGCGGTGGCCCTCTAGATCGTCGTCTTCATCCTTCTCATCAGCATATTGGCGTCGAATGTTCGGCATCAATCCTCGATTCGTTGTGTAATATGTCGAGCCCTGGGTCGTGCCCTTTGGTGTGAACTCCCCGTTATGGCTCTGACTTCCCGACTGTTCACCCACACAAGTGTTGATCAGAGCATCCCACTCCTGGTTGTAACAAGTCCAAATGTGCCTCATAAGGCCATCAACCGTGTGGTGAAGAGCATGGGCCCAAACTCTTGTCGACTCGGACTTGTCGTTCAAGTTGAACCACAAGTCGGGCTCGGAAAGGCTGTCATCGGATGCGCCGTCGGTGGTACTATTGTCCACGAGCCGGGCATGTTCCATTGTCGGAGAAGACACAAAGCTGGAACCTGATGGAGACCTGGATGAACTCGTTTTCGGCTTGGAAATCATGAGCCACTCTTCGCACGCGGTGTGACTGTCCGGGGTCAGCTCTGAAGGAGTGGGTAAGAGGGACGTCGACGTTGCGTCGTGATGGCTGCTGTTTGTTGTGATATTGACCGATGGGCGTGTAGACCGCGATGCGAGTGCGGTTCGGGGCCGTGGGATGGGTGTCTCGTCAAGTGGGCTGAGACTTGGACCAAGTCTTGGGCCTAGATTCCAGTCGCTCTCAACACGCCTCAACAGCCCCTGCCTGCTGCTATCGCGAGGAGATGTGCCGAGCAGAGAGCGTTGCGGGAGAAGGTTCAGTACTTGGCCCGGTTGGCTCACGGTAGTCTCTTCAATTTTCGCCAATACTGTCGGAGCGGCTGTAGGCTGTGTTGACTTCTTTGCATTGTGTGATGAGAAAGAAGCCGACGGCTCAGCCGAACGGCCGGTAGGTACCGGGGCCGACCCTGCTGGGATCAGTTTTTGGGGAACAAGGACGCCGGGACGTCTCATATCACTAAAATTCATGGCCACGCCTGGTCGGGCTGGTATGCCTCTTGAGGTCTGTACGGAATTGTCAAGGTTGGGGGCAGGGCGCTGGACTTGCGAGGAGCGCCCATCGGTAGTGTATTTCCCGGTCACATTCGCCTCCGCTTTAACTTGGGCGGTGTGGTAGGCAAAGCCCGCGAGCACCCGTGGGTCGTCTTTGCCAATGGAAAAGCGTTCAAGCATGCTTTGCAGGACCAAGGAGGTCTGATCGTCCCACAAAAAACGCAACTTTTGACCCTGGCTTGTCTCCCAATCGTCGACGAGGCGCTCCCAAGCATCCCGAAGTCCTGGCTGGTGCAGAAGCGCCTTGATGACCGAAAGATGTTGCCATTGTATCTGCTCTTTCCCGTCGTCAAAATGCTTGGCAAGGTGGTCCAAGTAGACGATGTGGGAGGAGAGGGCAGTAGCGCAGAAGCCACAACCCCATGTGCGTGTTGTGCCCGAGGGCTCGGAGATCGCCACCTCGGCGGGGAGCGGCGTGGCGCCATGGGCTTGTTGCAGATGGGCGGAAAGAGAGGTGAGAAGGGAGTAGGAGGCTCCACAGTCTCTACAGAAATATTTCTTGCCATCCCCATGAGACGTTACCTGGTGGGACCTCCAATCTGCTTCGGACCCGAATGACTGGTCGCAAAACGTACAGAAGTAGCGATTTGCCGGATCGAGAGAATCCTTGGGTTGCTCGGTGCACCAGGGGCTAATAGCCGAGACTGGTTCTGAGTCCACCGAGTTATGGCGAACAGGAGAGTGGGATAGCCGAGGGGTCGATACCGAGAAGACGCTGTCCGCTCTCGAGAGACGCGTTGAGTCCGAGGCATAGGACACCTGCGAGTCCCGGGAAGGCTGGGAGCTGGACGTTGGAAAAGCAACACCTTTTTCCCGAAAGCTAGACAACCGAAGGCCAGACAACCTCTCAGCAGCAGTAGCAGTTCGGATAACCAAACCCGGTCTGATGCTTTCCGGTGCCCATCCCATGGTGGCCCCGTCCATCAATGCATCCGCTGCCCCATCAGCTGCGGACGGAGACTCCTCAGAGTGTGCTGCCATATCGGCCGTATAAGTCTAAGGGTATGGGAGTCAGCGACAGGGAACACCACGCCTTCAGCATCAGCATCTTCGAACCTTCAGTTGTGATGGAGATATTCCAGCGGCCCCTTTTCTGTCATCCTCTGGCTCGTGTCATCAATGAGCGAGGGTACCGAGGGCATCAAGTAGAATTTGTCGATGCGGGCCGGTTCCTTGGAGGTCTGCAGAGAGATGCGGACGAGAATGTTGGCCGCAGCCATGCCGGAGGCTAGGCACGGATATATGGCGATGGAGCACGGCGTGGCTAAGCAATGGTGTTGCAACTGAGCTCCCGCTTGCAAGAAAGCTGGACACATGGCTTCACGCAGCTGCGTTCGCGCAGCTCAGGGGAACTGTCAATTCGGCAAGCCAATGGCGTCGCGTGTTTGCAGACTGATCGGTCGAGCTGGAAATGCGGAACAGGATTGGGGAACTGGCCCAGTGGCTGGTAGGGCTACCGATTGGCCGGGACCGCTCGTCCACATTTCCCTTCCCGAGGATGAGAGGTACGCGTGGGCGTGGTTAGGGGTTCGCAATCAAGCAGCGTCGATTCCTCGGTCTGACATCAGGAAGCCCCCTTTCCTTCCGATTCGGGATCATCATGCGACTCGGGGAAACACAAACATCGACGAATGGGTCAAATTGCACCCGTCACCCCCTATCCCGTGTCCCGAACGGCGTGCATGCTGGCGGTGACAGATCAAGAAGGTGGGATGGATGATGCGGTCAGTGTACGGAACAGCGCGAGCCTGGGCTGCCTAGCCCAGAGTCAGAGGAAGATTGCGGAAGAAGTCGTCGGGTCCAATGATTGTCGATGCCCTGTCATACATGCAGAAACGCGCGAGACAACATGGAACAGGGGCGGGCCGGTAGGGCTGAGCACGCCGCCCCCATATCGATCGCTGGTTCACATGCCGGAAGATGCGGGCCACTGACTGGATGCTGCCCTCAATCTCGAGAAGTGGGAAGTCCGACCCACGGTCGCACCGCAAGACCGATTTCAGTGATGCGGCCCCCAGCGAGCTGACGATGTTCTGGTGACTACTCTGAACCTACGGATTAGGATACAGGGCACGAGCACCAGCGAGCTGGCAGCGCCGAGGCCGAAAAGGGGGCAGAGGAGGAGCGCAATGGACGAAGGCCATGATGGCGCTGAGAAACAAGCAGAAGCGCAATGTGATGAAGCGGAGTTCCACAAACTAGAGTGCATCCCTGCCGTGGCAGCAGAGCTTACTGTGTGCGCATCACAGCCACCTCGATCCACCGTCGATTCGACGAAGTGGCAGGGCACGCACGCGGGACGACCGAGTTTATGGAAGATTTAAAGACGACCTGTGCTGCATGGATAAACTGGTGCAGTGAAAACGGAGGCGGTGAAGGGCACGCGTCGCCGCCTGAATTGCAAGGCACCAAGACCCAACGCCGAAGCTTGACGCTTGGCAAGTTGGCTGGGGATTGATCCACCAGACCCCACCATGCCTGGTCCGTGCCCAAGCTTTGCCGCAAAAATTTCAAACTTCAATGTCGAAAAAAAATGCAATCCAAGCTTGCCATCGACGAGTAGTGGCGCGAGGTCAAGACAAACCCTGCGCACTCCAACCTTTCCCAATTGTACAGATACGGAATCTGCGCCCGCATAACCACTATGGCGAACGTCAATTATCTGCTCTTCGAGAGCGCGGTGGGCTTCTCGGTCTTTGAGGTCGTGCACCAAGCCGACACTGTCGGTCTTGAGTTGCCCGAGGTCAAGGAGGCGATGAAGAGCCTGGACAAGTTCGGCAAGATGATCCAACTCCGGAGTTTTAACCCCTGGACGTACGTTGCTTCTCTCCCAGCGTGCATTGCGCCCATCGGTTGACCCTAACACCACTCTAGGTCTGCCGCCCACGGTTTGGAGGCGATCAATCTGATCTCGGAGGGTATCATGCCCGACTACCTGAAGCAGACCCTGGAACTCAACATGCCCCAGACGAGCGGAAAGAAGAGCAAGATTGTCCTCGGAGTCGTTGACAAGAGACTGGCCAGCGAGATCAGCGCCATGTTCCCCGGCGTTCAGTGCGAGTCCTCGGATACCTCGGAAGTGGTCGCCGCGCTCCTCCGTGGTGTCCGTCTCCACGCCAGCAAGTTACTGAAGGGTCTTCAGGAGGGTGATATCAACAGGGCGCAGCTTGGTCTGGGTCACGCCTACTCCCGCGCGAAGGTCAAGTTTAGCGTCCACAAGAACGACAACCACATCATCCAGGGTATTGCTACCCTCGATGCGCTCGACAAGGGCATCAACCAGGGCGCTATGCGTGTCAGAGAATGGTACGGATGGCATTTCCCCGAGCTCGTCCGCATCGTCTCGGACAACGGGCTCTACGCTAAGCTTGTTGTTGCGATTGGCAACAAGACAACCCTCACCGACGAGAGCGTTGACGATCTCGCCAACGTCCTCAACCAGGACCAGGACAAGGCCCAGGCTATTGTCCAGGCCGCTAAGGTATCTATGGGTCAGGACATCAGCGAGGCCGATCTGGGCATGGTTAAGGATCTTGCGAGGAACGTCTCCAAAATGGCGGATTATCGCCGCATCCTGGCCGAGTCTCTCGACAAGAAGATGGGAGACGTTGCCCCTAACCTCCAGGTTATTCTGGGCACCCCTGTCGCCGCCCGCTTGATCTCGCACGCCGGCTCGCTCACCAACCTAGCCAAGTATCCCGCTTCCACCCTCCAGATCCTCGGCGCCGAGAAGGCGCTCTTCAGAGCCCTCAAGACCAAGGGCGCAACCCCCAAGTACGGTCTTCTGTACCAGAGCACATTCATTGGCCGTGCCGGGCCTAAGGTCAAGGGTCGCATTTCGCGTTACCTTGCCAACAAGTGCTCTATCGCCAGTCGTATCGACAACTTCTCAGAACATCCTACCAAGCGCTTCGGCGAGGTCATGCGGGAGCAGCTGGAGCAGCGTTTGGAGTGGTACGCTAAGGGCGTCAAGCCAATGAAGAACACCGAGGCTATGGACAAGGCCGTCAAGGCCATCCTCGAGGATGACGGTGGCGATCTTGACATCAACCAAGACGAGATTGCCCACCCATCCACAGCACCCAAGGAGAAGAAGGAGAAGAAGGACAAGAAGGACAAGAAGGAGGACAAGAAGGAAAAGAAGGACAAGAAGCGCAAGAGCGTTGCTGCTGAGGACGTCGAGATGGTCGAGGAGGTCAAGGAGGAGAAGTCCGGGAAGAAGGATAAGAAGGACAAGAAGGACAAGAAGCGCAAGAGCGTCGCTGCCGAGGATGTTGAGATGGTGGATGTCGCCCCCGATAGCGAACACAAGAAGAAGAAGAAGAGGAAGTCAGTATCAGCAGAGTAGAAATTGCGCTAGGCTGGTTTTCTCTTTTTCTGTTCTCTTGGAGTTTATTATGGGTCAGGCTGGGTCAAAAGGAGTTCACGGGTTGTCGGATCGCCTTCGTTTTCCAGGCTGATAGTTGAATGTATCATACCCATCGCAAGCATAGCATGGAGATGGGAACAAGGTCTAGATCGAAACTGCTCTAGCCTCTTGATTCAGTGAACTTCATCCCATGTGGCTGTGCTCTGGCCGCGTCAGAGGGCGTCAACGCTTAAGACAATGGTAATTTGCACCGAAGTGTCGATACCAGTGTGCCTGGAGGAAATCTTCCGTCTCGAGTATTTAGGGCCACCCCAATCAACCCATGTTGACAACCAGATTGTCCAGGAGTAAATAACAGATGCCGACAATCAATTTACAAATACCCGGAACGCAGGTTCCCACGCCATATGCTAACCAGTTTTCTTGTCTAAAACGCCGCACGCCGAATCGAGAGGACGCCGTTTCCATGGCTTCCCCTCCTCATTATGAATCATTCGATACCCGCCCTGGCGAGGTAGATTACGCGCCCTCGCTGCCGAACTCGTGCGTCCATTCCTCGTTCCTCTTGAGGTCGACGTCTGAGACAGTCGGTCGGCTTGACTTGATGGCCTTGATGAAGTCCTTCCGCTCTACCAGTGGCTCCAAAAGCTCCTCTGAGGGCACAGCCTCCCACGTCATTTCAATGGCATCGGGATCGCCGGGCGAACACGGTGTGAGTTTTTCTGTCTCGCCATCCATGACCTTTAGGATGTCAGTCAGTAGGCAGTACTAGTGGGAGAGGGGGCGGATAGGAGAAAAGAGGCTGTACCTTTTTGAAGTGCGTTGCTTGCTGAATCTTTCGAATCGGCTGCATCAGCGCATCCTGCACCACAATGGCCACATCTGAACCAGAGTATCCCTCGGCTGCTTTTGCTAGCTCGCGGAAATCCTCTGACTTGAGCGCTGTCTTGGTGTCCCCGACAGCGAGTTTGAACATGGTCGTCCGCGCTGCCAAGTCGGGCAAGCTGATGTGCACTCTCCTCTGGAAACGGCGGCGGATGGCGGCATCAAGTTGCCAAGGGATATTGGTGGCGCCGAGAATCAGAACGCCCTTGCTATCTTTCCCCACGCCGTCCATCTGCACCAGCATCTCTGTTTTTATCCTCCTCGACGCCTCAGATTCGCCCTCGCCACGGGGCCCGCAAAGGGCATCGATTTCGTCGATGAAGATGATCGATGGCCTGTTTTCTCGTGCCATGGCAAAGAGCTGCTTGACCAACCTGCGCAACGGGAGAACCCTAGTTAGCCAGAGTTGTTCGGTAATGGAGTTAATGGATCACTTGCCGTTCACTCTCTCCCATCCACTTGCTGACCAGATCGGAACTACTGACGCTGAAGAATGTGCTGTTCGCTTCCGTAGCGACAGCCTTTGCCAGATAACTCTTACCCGTCCCCGGCGGGCCATAGAGCAGGATGCCCTTCCACGGCTGCCTCTTGCCGTGGAAGAGATGTGGGAACTTGATCGGTAGCAACACGGCTTCCTTCAGCGCCTCCTTTGCGCCCTCGAGTCCAGCAACATCGTCCCACGATACGTTTGGCCGATCCTGGAGGATGGCGCCAGCCAGAGCGCTGCGGAGCTTCTTGCTGTCTTCGTCGATGGGCTCGGCGCCCCCTCCATCTTCGCCGTCCTTGCCCTTTCCGGTTCCGCCCGTGGTGCTGCCGTTAGCACCCACCATTCCGGGCTTCTTCCGCTTTCCGTCCGCGTCGGCGAGGTGGGCTTTTAGTTTCTCAGCCCGATCCATGTACTCACCGGTTTTGGCGCGAATCATTTCCTTGGACTTGGGATTCTTCTCCCACTTGAGCGCCAGCATGAAGAGCTCGAGAGAGGCATAGTACTGTTTGTATGCAGCTTCGTACTGCCCGGCGTTGTCGGCCTCGATGGCCTTGCGCACCGACTCAATGGCCCGGCCGAGAAAGTCGGTGTTGGACATGGTGGGCTAGGGCTTGATGCTTTCGCCTCGGATGACGGAGAGGGAGGGTTATCGCGAGGGTTGTTAGGTTGGCGCCGCGGGCAAGCGGGGCGAGAGTGGCAGGAAAACGCTGGAATCAGTCGGGATTTGTTCGAATTCGGCTCTCTGAGTGTCCTGGCGCAGAGGTGGGAGATTGGATTGTCGAATCTCGCAGCGTTGTGGTCGCCTGAGCCGAGAGGAAGTGAGGCGTCGAACTTGGCAGGTGATTTTGGCGAGAAACAAGTTGCGTCGTTGACCGTGGTTGACCTGGAAGCGCTAGCGCGGGGTCATTCTGTCTGACGCCACTGGTCTGGAGCGCGGGGTGGAATTCTCCAACGCCTGTTAGCATTTTGGTGTACCCGCATGCATATTCCTTAACAAGCCCGATTCCACAATCGATCAGGCACCGGGACGAGACATCATCGGCGAGAGCAACGCTTCGCGCATCAGTTGCAGGGAAAGCAGTTTCGACCGATTTCTACACGAACCACCCGCGATACCAGTCGAAGAACTCTTACTGAGCCCCTTTATCTTGACCGAGACAATACACCTGCCTGCACCGCGACAACGTGGTAAAATCTTTTACTCATCACCCCACAAGGTCCAGTGTCTTACCTGTTGAGAGAAGATGGCCGAAATCCAAGCCCGGCTGCAAAGCCTCTCGGATGACTTCCAGAAGTTGCAGCAAGGTGCGGCATGAACTCACTACCTAATTTCTGTGTACTCACCTTATTGCAATTGTCAGATCTCCAGGTGTCTGTACAGTCAAGACAGAAGCTCGAGGCGCAGAAGCAGGAAAACCTTGGCGTGCAAAAGGTTTGTTGCAAGACGACTTCCTCTCATTTGACGTTCTTCTAATTCTCTGAAAAAGGAGTTTTCCAAGCTGAAGGAAGATGAGACTATCTACAAGCTCATCGGGCCGGTCCTGTTCAAGCAGGACAAGGTCGAAGCTGAGGGCACAGTGAACGGTCGGTTGGAGTTCATCGACAAGGAAATGTAGGGACAATTTCCCCAGTGCATTACAACTGGAGGATAAGAAAGCTAACTGCTGCATGTCAAGATCCCGCCAAGAAGAGCAACTAAGGGAGGTACAGGGCAAGATCGAGCTGAAGAAGGGCGAAATCATCCAGCTCCAAACCGCCGCACAAGCTGCCGGCGCCGGCCAACCGGCCCGGGCCTGAAGCGGCGACATCCATGAACACGAGCGATAAAGATGGCCATGAAGCTTCAAGAAGCCATGACCTCGGGATATGCCGACGAGCTATATGCCCTACGTCTCTCATGATGATACCCAGCTTGTGAATTGAACCCCTGAACGCCGCGCTCATCAGAAAGGAGATGGTCCCGTCCCACTATTATACATTTTCCACCCTTCCCAACTTCTACCGTGACGCAAACCAGCAACAGCTCAGTTTATGGCCAGAATCGTGAAGCCCCAGGGCAGTCCGTTTGTCTTGCAAGGTCTGTCGCTGACCCATGCCACGCTATCGCTCAACAGGTCCTCTCCAAGCCTACCCAGTGGCAGGTTCTCATAGTGGCGTGTCTCCCTGTCTTCGATGGCTGCCATCACGAAGTCGGCCATGACACTCGCTGTGTAGCAGGAGTTGAGCAGTGAGCTCGCCTCGATCTTTTCGAGCATATGGCCGCGCTGGTCGCTTTCCGCAAATAACTGGGTCTCCCGCAGGAAAGTGCTTGACGAAACGGTCTGGTCATCGGCGACGTTCAGGCGCTGGAAGATCATAGCCATGCCAGCTACAGCCTGGACGAACAGGCATGCCTTGTCATGGTCGTCCAGCCCAGCGAGCACACGCGGCGAAGTCTCGGTGACGAAAGCACGGGATGCAGTGTCGAAGATGGAGCACAGCATCCGCTCCAGACTGGATGGTTTTGAGAGGACGTTTTGGGGGTCCTCCAGGGAGTAGATGTTGGTGAACAGGGCAAAACACCGGCTCAGGAGACTCATCAACGTTGTTTCTTGGGGCACTGCCAACCGGCCCATATCAAACACCAGGCAATTCAAGGATGCCTTGACTCCAGCTGATGCAGTGTTAGTGGCGCTGCCTAGAGGGTACGCACGCGACACGTGTCTCTCACCTTGGCACTTTGTAGACGACATAATGAAGATGAAGATGGTCCGTATGGGGATGGTGAGGATGTGTGTATCCGCGAATGCAATGGATTTTTCGGGAGATTACGGTGGGTATTCGCGAAGCAAAAGAGGCGTCAGCAAGAGGAAACGGGAAGTGCGCTGGTCGAGTGGTGAGGACGATGGGCGCAATTTATCTCCAGCGAGAAATTTAACCTCGCCTACCGCCCCAGGACCGTTCCTGCCTCTTTCCCTCCTGGAACCAATCTTTGACCCCTCCCACCTCGTCGCCAACGTGAGGGCTCGCTAGATTGGGAATAACATCTGCGAGGCGGGATCCGATGCAGTCAAAACGAAGCGCAGCCCGGCGCGCAAGGTGGCACTTCCGCTGCAACCATTCCGTTATCTCCCGGCCGCTGCCCCTCTTAGTGGCCGGTTTTTCGGGATGGCACCCCAACCAAACGCAATTTTTAGCTTTGAAGCGTTGCACACGGCAAACATCCCGCGCTGAGGATTTGGGGGGTCGGGGACTTGGGGCGACGCGAATAGTTTCATACTCGGCTCCTGTTTACCGAACCTTCATCTGACATGCTCCAAGAAGGCCATGGGTGAGGTTGATAGCTTGTGACAACTTCTGTTCTCGATGGTTACCACGCCATTGTGTGGATGTAAAGCGGGACGCCAAGAGGGGCAATAATTTTCGGGCAAGCAACCACCGAAGCAGCTGGCGTGAAATGTCTCGCTGCACGTGGAACATGGATCAAATACATATTCATTCCCCTTTACTTTGAACCTTTTGATGACTTGAGATGGTTGATCGCTAGGCAGGATACGTGTCAGACAAGCCACAGCTCATGTTCACCAACTGAAAGTTCCCATCAGCAAGAATCGGGGACTCCAACTCATGCTGCTACTGCTGCTGCTGCTGCTGCTGCTGCCTGGGAGCACAACTCTTCTGGGAGATTCTTGTAGCATGTGCAAGACAAACAGGGGAATCTCACAACAGCGCATCGTCAACAGTACCAATCGCGAAGAGTCATCGTCGTCAAAATTCGTCGGAGAGAATTTCGGCAAGGAACGTCGCAAGTGGACCCAGCAGAAGCTCAGATGAGAACCTTGCTGAGCTTGTCTTAGTTGGTCCGAGCGTCCGCCCGGATGATTCAGCAGATTGCCCCACCAAACGCGCGCTTGGTAGCTTGGAGGGGTCGTTGACCGGCCCGACGCAATCGAGTTGGCTGCTGGCTGGAGCACACGCAACGGCGAGACGCGGTCTCCATCGCTTTTGTCACTGAGCTGCTCTTTGTTCGCTCGCGCTGCGTCAGCGTTCTAGCGACCTTCATTTTGGTCAAGGATGATCGGAGCACCGTCAAGGTTCACCTCGACAAAGCAATCCTAGCAGCTCCCGCGGCGCTGTGTCTCACAATTCAACCTTCCTCGCGATTCCACGTCGCTGCCACGCAGCCGCAGGTGTGGTCTGTCAACCATGGCCTCTGACGACCGCTACGAAAAAATTCGCCCTCCGAGCGTGAAGGAGCTGAACGACAAAGCGAAGGACTACGACTGGAATCCCGTCATTGGGTTCAGGTACTGGGCGCGTGCCGCCGAGACGATCTACCATGAAGTGCGCCCACTCTCCCAACCGCCGAGATGTTTCTGGGGATTGCGCTGACTTCCAAACGTTCAGAGCCAAGTAGCGCTCCGAGAGGAGCGTTTTGCCGATGCCTACGTGTTCTACATGCGCTACTCGTTACTCGTCCTCGACAACATGCGGTCCCACCCGGAAGCCAAGACTCCAGAAGCCCGCAAGGCAATGAAACCCCTCCGTGACCGCATGCCCGATATCATCGAATATCTCGAGGCTTTGAGGCCGCGACTGGACAGATCATACGATGAATGGGTGAGAGTAACGACTGCCGAGCGCGAGCGTGAGCGCGATTTGCCGGGTGGCAGGCAGCGTTCCTCTTCGTCTGCCCATTCAAGACACGCCCCCAGGGATTCAATGTCATGGAACCATACTCCGCAAACTACGTTTCTTGATGCTACCGAGAACCAAGACCTTGCCGTAGACCTTTACAAGAAGGAGATGCATCGGCGACGGCGACAAGCTGGACTGTCGGCTGAAGAGGTTACCAGGCGGCGAGCTGCTGGCGTCTGGAATAATGCGGTTCCATCGTTTCGGGATATGGATGATGCCGAGCTCAGGCGTCAGATGGAAGACACGCGCCGGCAGCTGGAGCGAGGCGGCTCACGAGACAATGAATATGAAGACGCGACACCGGAGCCTCAGCCCGCTCGTTATAACTACCCTTCAATCAACAAGTCGTCCTCTCTCCGGTACGAACCCCCAACGCCCGCTCCGTCAAAATACGATACAAAGCCTCAACCGCCTCGCCCACCGAAGGAAACGCCTGACCGCACTCGGCCAGTACCAGCCAAGGAGGCTCTCAACCGGGCTTGGCCGGTAGCACCCCTAGTGCCCTCGATTCCGGAAAAGAAACCGATATCACACGATAGGCCTCCGGAGTGCAGCGATTTTGGAGAGGCCATCCCGCCGCTGCCTCCAAAACACACCGAAGGCACTGTCAAGCAGAAGAGGATCACCTTCTCCGCAGCCTCAAGACTTGAGAACGGGAAGCCTCTTCGCTCAGTTTTCTTCCCAAGTACGCTACGCTCAAAGTTCTTGGAAATCGCCGCCGCCCACTTGCGCGAGAACGTTGAGATGTGCGGTCTCCTTTGCGGCACCGTCGTTAACAACGCACTCTTCATTACTTGCCTGGTTATACCAGAACAAAGGGGCACCTCGGACACCTGTGAGACGGAAAACGACGCAGCCTTGGTAGATTTTTACTCGGCTGAAGAGCTCATCACGATTGGCTGGATACACACACATCCGTCCCAGTCGTGCTTCATGAGCTCCCACGACCTTCACACTCATGCGGGTTATCAGGTCAGCTTAGCCGAGAGCTTTGCAATTGTGTGTGCCCCCAAGCATCAACCTTCGTAAGTGTTCCGTTTCATGCCTTTGTAAGCCGAGAAAGCTAATTCGAATCCAGATGGGGCATCTTCCGTCTAACCAATCCCCCTGGACTCCCGTATATTCTGGCGTGCACGCAAGGAAATGCCTTTCACCCACACTCGATTGACAACATCTACACCGATGCCGGTGCGCCCGGTGGTCATGTCTATGAGACCAGTCAGATGGAGCTGAGAGTCAAGGACCTACGGCCGTCCAAGAAAGTCCTACGAGCGTGAAGCGGCAAATTCCAACTTCCCGGCACCTCCGCTGGACATGGGACTTTCTATGGGTATAGTTGCTAGGCTATTTCCGTTAATCTAAGGCCTATTCTTCCTCTGTATTTACTGGCTTGGGCGTTTCGGGGGAAGAACGGAACTTCCGGGTTGTGGTTCGAGGGACGGTCATGGGGCAAGGGATGACATACGAACAAATAATATTGGGAGACGCGAGTCAGCATCATCGGAATGACCCGAAGCCCACTAGGCGGTGTGTAGTGGTTGCATAGCGATGGCGTCGGATCAGCCAAAAAGGCATGTTGGTTTCCATGGGGAAAGTATGGGTATGACGAGGTCGGAACAGTCTGGCAGCAGGTGTCTTACTCCTACCAGGTGGTTAGGTACACATCACAATGAAAGTGCCAGGATCGCCCTGCGCTAAACCTCATACACCGTCCTTCTCATGCCACTTGACGTTTTGTGCCTTGATCGTGCGTGCCTGGGGGTGGCGCGGCGTGGTTTTGCGTTCTCAAGAGACTGTCTATTTGCACCACACCCGGCAGGCAGACAGACATTTTCCCCCGTCAATATACAACGCAGTGAGGGAATTCGATTGTGAAAATGATGCTGTTTGTCTGCTCAGCTCTTGGAGGCCTTGCGGGTACTCGGCTGAGTGGCTGACCAGGAAGGAAGGAACGGCCGCTGTGTTTCGTCACAAGGGTTCACGAATGGCAGGAGCGCCGCCAGAAGCTCCCACTTTGGTGAGCCTTCTGGCCAAATTCTATGCCTGGAGAGCCAGAACCTCCAACTTCCTTTTTCCAAACCATTCGAAAAAACGCCGCATCATTTGGGACGCCTCATCCCCAGGCCTACCCATCTGATCCAAAGGTATGTCAATCTGATCAGCGCGGATACAAGCCCATCAAACTGACTCAGATTTTGGATACCAGATTCTTACCTTCCTCCCCGACTGCCTGGTCTAGAGCCTCTAACCCTTGTACCGTTCTGTTACGACTACTGCCGGAAGGTTGTGACCGTCCGGCAAACTCGCACCTATTCGGCACCGACGATGGCCTATAACGGCTATCACAACGATGGCGCCTATTACAACAGTGGCGTCTATTATAATAATGGCTACGGCTACGACTGCAATCGTTATGACTATGACTACAACGGTGATGACTACGATAGCTATGATGAAGATGACGACGTCGATGACTATTACGATGACGACGGCTATAATGGCGATGGCTTTGGAAACACCATCATTAACGTCCAAGGACACAATACGGTGATCCACGTTCGGGGCAGCCATGAAGGAGACCAACAATGCTACCGAAGCTCCCACTTCGAGAGCCCTCCTCCACCATACGAACAAGTGAAGCGCCGGAGAGACCCTGGACCCAGTCACGTCACTCAAAGCCACCCCAGTTCCGGGTAAGTACTGCTGTCATCTTCAGGCGCTGATGAATCTGACGGACTTTCCTAGGCCCTCTGTTGTACGATGTGGCAGCCAGGAAAGGCGGTCAATGTCAACTCAGAAGCGGGCAGCGCCAATATCCGACGATGAGTTCTGCAAGCCTTGGGCCCTCATACTCTCTTTGGGTGTCATTTCGGTTCTCGTCGCCTGGCTATGTATGATCATCAGCCATATGTCTGTGCCACTATGATAAGGCGAGAAAATTGGTCCACGACATGCATCGCGCCGGCAGATACGGAGTGAGGATTTACCACTATGCCCCCCCAATAGAGCCTGGATCGGAGCGAGTGTCATGGTAATTATTAGAGCGCCTCTTTGTTCCCATTAATTTGGACGGACTTTGTTGGGATCACAAATGATTATAAGGTTTTGAGCTGTGGGACTTGTGGTTAGAAGGCCTCTATAAGCCTTTTAGAGCCCGCTATTTATTACCACCGCGGATTTCGGACTCTATATCTAGCAAGAGACTAGTCTTACCTAGGTACGAATTCAAACCTAACCATCTTTTCTGTGTATTCTTTGCAGTATCCCGTTTCGCTAGATCAGGTCCTCTCACCAGACAGCGCCAAATTCCTCGAGCCTTTAGCACCGGCAATAGCGTCGAGATACTTCCCAGACACGTCTTCAAGAGTTGTGCCACCTACCGTTTTCCCGATTACCGTGCCAATCAGCTCTGCGTGTGTTATAACGCCGAGACGAAGCGCATCGTGCATCAGGTTCCACAGGTCGTGCTGTGTGACTCCGCGGCGGATTCGTTCTTCGCGGCTGTCAGTCCTTGAGCGACTCAAACGAGCTCACGGAGCTTACTCTTCATGACTGAGTCCCTCCCCTTCCGAAGTTTGATGTGATACTTTCTCAAAGACGATGCCGGATACTCGGTGGTCAGGCCGATCGGATGGCCAAGGGTGGTGATGTTGTAGTCGAGACCGCCTTTCTCGCTGGTGAACTGAAAATAGGCGGGAGCTTCTAAAATTTGCAACAGGATTAATTCCCATTATATCCGGTTGCTCGGTTAACGCTGACCATTCTTCTCCTTTACTCTCTTCTCATTGACGACTTCGAGACCAAGGTCCCCGGGATTGACGTTCGCATCGCCCAGCGTCTTTCGGATGATATCGTCATCCTCTAATGTTCGTAAGTTCTACCGCAGTGCGACGAAATTCAGTGATTTGAATGCTGACTGTAGATTACGAGACCATGCTCGAATCGAGATGCTCCCGAATAGCAAATCAAGAAGAATGCGTCCACAAAGCCAATCAGCCGAACCTTCCCTGCCCATCGCTCACCATTGATGAGGATATCCCAGGGATGGATATCACTGTTGGGCCCAAACATTAGCATTCGACAGACGAGTCGATCCTGTTGTCCTCTCACTAGTCGCACTCAAGACTCTTTTGGTCGATAGAGCGATCGAAGACCTCCAAAACGCGATGGAATGAAGCCATAGTCGAGAAATGGATGAGCCCTGACGAGAAAGCCCGAAAGAACACGAGTCTGGCAGGAGATGCGTGAAGTTCAGTTGGATGGGGTGCCACGGCGCTATGGGAATGAGCATGGGGTCATTCAAGCCGCCCATTCGCCCCGAGGGGTTGACTCCCGAGCTCCGGGGACTCGTCGCCACCCATTGGGCTTTCCCCGCGCAGGGGGTGTGCCGACATTGTGGCTGCAGCGACCGAGCTGAGTCTCTACGATCTGCGCCAACCAGGTTGAGGGGATGATGTCAAATCCGCATGAACGAGGTTAGGTGCCTAAACCCCGCCCAATTGTTCTGGCTGGCGTCGGGTATCGACGACCATACAGTGGCCCGGAAACCGCGGGGGGGCGGGGGATTTTTCTCAGCAGCAGGTTTCTATCATGGGCCGCAGCATCCGAGGCTCATTCCAATCACCTTTCAGTCAAATGCACCCTCGAAGACGCGGAGCGTTGTATCTAGAAAGGATATGCGACTCGACTAGTGGTCAGTAGCCAATGTTTGGACGGCAGTTTTCCAGCTCGCTATTCTCTTGCATCGACTGCAGATTGTGGCTTATATTGCATGTAGCCTCCCGTTTTATCGACAACTGTGGCCTTCAATACCCGCCTCTCTGCATGATAAGCGTGCGTAGTTTGGCTTGAATGGGAAGCCTGGCCCAGCACGACACGCAACGATCGGAGCCCGAGAGACAGCAGGCTTTTTTTGAGTCCTCTTGTTTCAAGGTTTTCTCCCCTTGGTCGTATCACGTTCCCAACGGCCCGCTCAGCTTTTTGAGATCGAACTCCGCCCCCTTTGCAACCCCCATCGCCGGCTGAAGCATAAGTCTTTCGGCAACTTGGGCTGTGCCTCCCCCATCCCGCAACCATGACGACACCCAGCACTCCCGGCGGCTCAGACGCCTTCAAGCTGGTTCCGGCAGCCCTCCTAGATATGATCAAATCGACAGACTTCTCTCCGGAAGTGCTTGAGAAGATGTTCAAGGACATCGGAGCCAGCCCCGAAAAACTCCGGGCAATCCTCAACCTTTGGTTTGTGCCGCGCTTCAGACCTAGCTTTGTCGCGGATCCGAACTACACCGTCTCGGGGCTGCAGGATGTCGAATTCCTTGGCACTCTCGACCCGCCGCCAGTTCAGCTGCCATACCGCATGTTCGACATCGAGACTGGGAACTTGGTTGAGTTTCCCGCAATCGGAGCACGTGGGCAGTACTGCATGCTATCTCATCGGTGGAAGGGACAAGAGCTGTTGCTTGGCGACATCAAGCGGGCGCGGGCCCTGGATTTAGAGCGCGCCAAGGAAGCCATTCAAGCAGCGAAGATTTCCTCCCCTGGAACGAGGCTTGCTGCCAGCGGGGGTGCCAGAAAGGACGACGTGCAGCTCGTGTTGGAGCAATGCAGGATTGACATCGCAGACCAAGAGGAGATCATCAAGGAGCTATACCTTGCTGACGAGCCGTCTGCCACGTCCGAGAGCTTCAGCCTGTCGGGTCTCCTGGATAGGCGTCTCAGGGCAAAGGGGGTTGAGAACAGATTGGAGTGGGCCAAGAATGGAGAAGACTCGGCAAGGACGAAGCTCAGGTTCGCCGAGATGGAGAGTGAGATCTTCAGCGATCTCATCGGCAAGGCTCACAAGGGCATGGCCAGTTCCTCTGACAATTCGAGCGACCCCCCCGAGACCTCGGTGCTGGGTGTAGTCGACGATATGAGAGACAAAGTCTCGAAGGCGAAAACAGAACTGCAGGCCGCTGGTACCGAGTACAAGGCCACGATAAGCGAGATCGAGTTCTTCCGGAATCACAACAGAGTCCGCGATGCGCTCGACGAGATGGTGTGTCTCCTGCAACGGTGGAAGTCAGCAATCAAACTGGAGCGGGTGATCAAGGAGGCGGATCGCATATTCAACACCAAGTTGTTCCAGCGCCGAGACAGGTGCTACCTCTGGACGGACACCTGCTGCATTGACAAAGGTGGTGCTGGATATCCCGGCAATGCTGGTGAACTATCCGAATCACTGTCACTCATGGGAGATTGGTACGCCAATGCCGAGTTTGCCCTCGTGCAACTGGACACCAACTCCTCTGACGCTGATGCTTCTGTGGATTGGCGGCTCTTTCAGCAAGGGCGTGAGCGTGAGCCAGAGCCACTCGACCCGGAGTTTCTCGGTGCACCCAAAAAGATCATAAATGGGTTTGAAGATATCGCCAAGTCCAAACCTGAATGGTCTTCAAGGGCGTGGACGCTCCAAGAGTTGGTGATGAGCAAGACCACGTTCTATCTCAACTCGGAGTGGAAAGACCTGAGCCGACCGGTCGAGAGCCTTGGGTATTTCTACCACCTGATGCCGTTCATTGCTCTGTATACTCAGCGAGATACAAGCAACACATACTCGTTCGATGCAAATACCTTTGCTGAAGAATCACTCCCTGAAATTCTGGAGGGCCACAATGTTCCGGCCGAGCTGAAGCATGTCCGGGAGTCAACTGAGAAGGCACACACTAGCCCATCTCCTACGGCGGGCGGAGAGGACTCCGCAGTCGATATTGCAGCAAAGGCAGGAAAGGAGGCTGCTCGGATTGGGAAGGCACACCAACTGGTCATACTTCTCGACGCCCTGGGTGTTAGGTTTCCCAAGGATATGGCCATGGAAACGGCGACGTCTGAGATGTCTCGCGCTGTGTATCTTGCTGCAGCCGAATTGGCTGGCGATGGTGATGATAGCATCAAGACGGCTCTCCTCGGGCGTCTCAAGAAACATCTCAAGAAAGCGGCCGCCGCTGACCAGACCCACCAAACGGTGCAAAGTATGAGGAAAGAAAGGGAGAATGAGATATTGGGTGTCATCAACCTGTTGCTCCGCCATTTGGTACAAGAGACACTGCATCTTGTCCTCGAGGACAGACGGTACGTTGCAGAGTTTGGACTGGTCGAGAGACTTGGTGCCTGGCAAGAGGGCAAGCGACGTTCTGGATTTGCAGCCCAGAGTGTTTTGGCCGCATCCGGCAAACGTGTCGCAACGGTGGCAACGGACCGCGCCTACGCTCTCATGGGAATCATGGGGGTGCGTTTCCCGACCTTCTCGGCCGAGGGCTACGCTATGGCGCTTGCGCGGCTGCTCGACCAGGTCATCATCACCCACAACGACGTCTCGGTTTTCAACTGGACGGGCATGGAGATGGGTAGCCCTGTCCGTGGCCGCTCACTGTATCCCTCTTCCCATGTTGCCTTCAGCAACCACGAGGACCGCGGGAGGCACTACAACCTCTTGCTGTCATCGCAGGTACAGGGCAGGATGGACGATGTCATGCAGACATATCACCAGGTCATCACCGTTCTAAGGCAGGCCATCGACACGGTCAAGGACAAGCAGCAGAAGAATCTCCCATTCGATTGGATCTTCCGTATCATCGAGCTGGTTAGACTCTCGGGTTTCCACGAGCTGAAGCAGGAACTCAAGAGCGTGGGCAAGATTGTTGGGTACATTGTCAAGCATTGCGTGAAGAAGCCGGTGCCTATTGAGCAGGCCATTGTACCGGTCAGTGAGGTGGTAGACAGCAAGGATACTCCTTCGGGTTATCTCGGTCTCGGTAGGGGCTTCTCGCTGCCCTCGTTGCCTAGCCCCTCAATTTCGCTGTCATCCTTACCAAGCTCTCCGATATCACTACCAAGTCCGTCGCTCTCGATGCCCGGATTCAAGATGGGTATAGGAGGCGGGAGGAAGGAGGAGAGCACAACAGACACGGCCAAGAAAGGCTCGAGGTTCTCAGCTCTTGGCAAGAAATCATCTTTTGGCCTCGGCAAGCAAGCCCCCCAACCTGTTGTCGAACCGACACCGCCACCAATTATCACCGCGGCTCCAGCAGCCGTCCGAAGCCCACCAATAACTACCCCTATCAACGACACGCCATCGAAGCCCTCATGGGAAGCCCTTGACGAAGACGTGACAAAGCACCTCGAATACATATCCCACTCATCTGAAGCTCGAGCCGAACTGGAAAAGGCCGGAAAAGGCCCCATCCCCCTTCCCCCCCAATTCGACGACATTAAACTCGACGCAACTACCCACCATCCCGACGCCCACTCCGCCAAGCCTGGAATCACCACCCGCCTCGGCTTCGGCCAGGACTTCGACCACGAAAGCACCATCTCCCCCAACCCCATCATCGTCAACAACTCCGGCATCGAAGGCCTCTTCGATATCCAGCGCGTCATCGTCACCATGATCGACCACGACCGACTACGTGCGCGTATCGCCAAGGCTGTCACACCACAGGACAAGATATCAGGGTGGTGCTCTATCAGCACTGGGTTTGCGAGAGTCATTGCGAGTTTTTCGTGTGAGAAGCGGTTGCTGGAGCAGGAGCTGGATGCTGTTGAGGGGGTGGAGAGTAAGGTGCTGATGGAGCAGTATAAGAGTAAGGAGGAGAAGAGGGGTGCGAGGTTGTTGAAGGATATGGTGGTGTCGCCGGCTAGTCCGACGGCGAAGAGTGATGCTTTTGAGGGGAAGGGGGCGAAGGGGAAGGGGGAGGGGAAGCAGGAGGATGACGATGAGGAGGTTGATGATGTCGATAAGGAGACGGAGGAGGAGCGGGTGGTGAGCAAGATGATTGACTTTATTCAGGAGCCGCAGCTGCAGTTGGTGGCGGGGGAGTGGTATGTACCTTATCTTTCCTGGTGGTGGTAGTGGCCTGGAATTCCTGTAGTGATACTGACTGAGTACAGGGTATTGGCACGCTTCTCTGGGGTTCCTGGGGCCCGCTGGTTCTTGTGCCACCTAGAGCTCGGCTCTACGCCTGGGCAGTACTACGGACATCGCATCGCCACAGGAGAGATCGACTTCAGCAACTCGACGCCCGAGCCTGGTCTCGTCAAGGCGTGGCAGACCTACATGGAACGCAAGAAGCGCAAGATGTGCTACGTTCTGGACCGCTACCTCAAGAGTAGAGTCTCCGCCAAGGAAAGTGAGGAGAAACTCAGCTTCGGCATGAAGACCGTCGGAGATGCAACAGGGCGCGTAAGCGCTTTTGGGTTCGGTTATCCGGGATCAGGATCCACTCCGAAGAAGGAACCCGACGAGGAAGCTACGTTGGTTGAAAACGGAGATTCTGATGACGAAGAGGGCTCGACACTGGATAAGTTGCTGGACCAAGGGAAGGTCGCAGTGAAGGCGTTTGGCGAATTTACGGTACTTGCGGCGGTCGAGAAGTTCTTCGAGATGCGTGCAGAGCATTTGGATAAGACACTGAGTACTACTGTGCTGAAGAGGACGCCCAAGAGCTTGCAGACGGCGGTGGAGAATATGAATGATAACAAGAGCTTCTTGCCGGCGATGTTTCATTCGTCGACGAGGGTTCATATGTTTTGAGCGGGGAGAAGGGGGGAGGGGAAGGGGAAGACGGGGAGGTGCGAAGGCTCCATCCCCTGAACCAGTGCGGAGGATGCCTCTTTACTGTCCAGGCAGGTAGCCCGTAGGTCATAGCTTTTAATGTTGTGGGCCCAATAGCATTTTCCAACGACCTATTTCAATGCAACATCCGGGTTTGCCTACGCTTTCGATACTGATTCTTCTTCTCCTTTCGGGGGATAGACTTTCCAGCCCATGTCGGGGAATATGGAGACGTGTACTGTGAGGGAGTTTGCTCAGATATTGGGCGCAAAACACCGCATAGGGGCTTGGTTTATTTCCACGCTTCCGACACCGTGCGAGTAACGAGCCCTTGTGTCTTTGCGAGTTACACGACACCTCGATCTGCATCTAGCCATATTGACTGGATGCCTCCGCGTTCCGTCCTCGCTGTGTGACGCATCCCCTCGGATTCTTAAGCGCCACCCTGCAGCTTGGTCGTTCTCACGTCGTCCCGACCCTCTTCCCCATTCTCATCCACCTTCTCAAACCATGGAGCTAGGGCTGACTTTCGGTGCCGTCGGCGACTTCATCTCGATTGCCATCTTGATCAAGGACTCGGTCTCGGCTTTTGATGACTCGCGTGGATCCTCCAAGGCCTATTCCGATCTTGTTGGAAGTCTGAATGTCATTGACCAGGCTCGTCAAGAGGCCGATCGAATCTACCGCGGCTTACCTGAAAACGATGAGTTAAGAATAACCGCCCAGGGTACTGCCCATAGAATACCCCACTGCCTTCTCAAGATCGAGTACGATATCAAGAAATATCAACTCAGCTTGGGACATGGCGGCTCCGGTAGCGCCCTGAAGGACGCTGCGAGGAAGATACAGTGGAGGCTGGTCGACGAAAAGGATATCGAGAAGTTCCGTTTTCAGTTGATGGTGTATTGCCAGTCACTGGGGATGCTTCTGGGACCGATTAAGTTGTCGGTATATCAGTGTGACAGTCTGCCTTGTACTCCACTAACAGACCTCTCTCTCAAGCCGAGTATCTCAGCGGAACCACCACGCCGTGACCGACGCCCTCTCCTCCCTTAAAGACCAGTCAAAGGGCAATTCGCAACAGCTCTGGGGTTTCCAATCATACCTTGAGGACGTCAGCGGAGGCATCGTTGGTGGGATCAATAACGTTGTGCAGTTGGGCACCAGCCTGAGGGACTCCGCGGGCTAGATATTTTCTGTATTGTCGACGATATCCAGCGATATTCGGGCAGTTCATGGGGCGGCGATGAGCTTACAACGACCACTTGAGGGCGAGCACCAGTACTTCCTGCTCGAGGACCCTGCCGGACAGCCATTTCCGATCTATTTCAAGACTATCACATCCTGGGACGCATTCGAGTACATCCTTGCGGATAGATTCAAGGGGAAGAAAGGGGCCCGTCGGGTTGAACAAGAGATATATGACAAGAGATATATGCTCAAAGAACATACGACTGGAATGGAGGTTGATAGGAGCAGGGGCTGGAACGGAGCGTTTCAGCCATACCAGAAAGTGGACATGAGCCAGTATGCAGGTATCCGGTGGTCTCATTCGGTTGCCCCAGGTGCTTTTCCCTTTCAGTAGAAAGCAAAAACGCGGAGGTTGAGAGGAAGTGGTATGTACATCTTATCTTCGTCCTAACTTGCAATTCGGGGGTAACCGACCGATCTAGTACAAACTGCGGCAAGTACTACTCCCGTCAAATAACCCCACCAGTTGGGGCTAAAGCTGGCAACCAAAGCCCTTCCAACACCCTAGTTCAAGACCACAGCAAGAGATCCAGTGGCGAATCTAGAGCCTTGGCTGCTGGCCCTGATGACAAAGAAACCACCAGTGGGCCACCAGAGGGCATTCCGATGTTGAGAAGTCCGAGGCTGAAAAATCCGAGGACGACGATATTAGTGGGTTTGTACGAGCTATTTATTGCCTTGAGAGCCCCACGCATTCCCATTGTGAAGTACCCCCCAGGCTTCACATATCAGATCCGATTCAGACAACATCCCGGCAATACGTTAGCCTGTATAGAAAGAAAGAAGGAAAATTGCTTAAGGACGCTCATACGGCCTGTTCCAATTGTAGAGATGATTATCCTCGACGACAATCTGAGTTCATCAAGCTTCACGACGATGGCTTCTGAACGCTTTCTACTCGCTGTGGTATACTGCAGCCTTCTGGACGGAAACCTCGAACGCAACAGGGATGTGACCGATATCCGCAATACCCGCCACAGACTACTTATGGGTAATCACGTCAACAATCATTTTGAGGGTGTTGATGAAAATAGCAACGAGGGGAGTTTCGTTTGTTTCCCTGACATGAGCGTTGCCGAGGCCGGTGTATATCGGCTCCGGGTTGTGCTGGTGGTGCTGGATCAGATGAAGATGGATCGGGAGAGATTTCTATCCAATCAACTGCCATAGGCAGGCCTTTTCGCGTTTATGAACTTGAGTGTGGTATGCCAGGTCCTGTACCAGATACGGCGCTTACAAAGTGCCTGAGATCTCAGGGCTGTGTGGTCGACGACATCGTGACATTCTATCGTATGAGGAGGGAGCTTGATCCTCGGGAAATAACTCAACGAAGCGCTCCTTAGAACAGCCTGATGATCATGTCATTGACTCCAACATACTTGATCATCCCAATAACCAACTCTCGACGAACCGCCACCATGTACACCTTAGTCACCTTCCTCGCCTACTTAGCCGTGGCCTCCAACACCGCCATAGCAGCATTATGCCCACCAATGCCACTCACAGCCCCGCCGCGCACAGCACCAGACCCGCACAGCAGAATGTGCTCTCCATACCGAGTAGCCACGCCCCAGCGCTGCCCGGGGGTATCAAGCGGAGCATCGTCCTCAACAAACGGCCAGGAAAGCGGCCCGTGGAAGATATTTCCACCAGGCATATTCAGAGCCTGCTCGATATCTCGCGTTGTCTTGGTCTCGATGCACCGCCTCCCCTGCGCGTCCCGAAGCAACAGGTCTTCGATCGGCTCGGCAAGCACCGAGTTCAATGAGTCAACCACGGCGCGCTGCAGACGCTCACGCTGTTCATCGTTGTTCTCCGCCGTGATGAGCCGGTCAGGCACGTGCAGAGCGAACACGGTTAGGGTTTGGGCTCCCGATGCGACGAGTTCCGGTCCGAGGATGGACGGGTCAGATAGCGAGTGGCAGTAGATCTCGCACGGGAGGACGTCCGGGATGGAGCCGCTCTGCGCACTGGCGAAGGCGGTCGACAACTGGCTGTACAGCTCGTTGATGTGGAAGGTGCCGCCGAAGGCTGCCTCCGGTGACACGGAGGGATCCCGGAGCTTCGGGAGGCGGGACAGGAGGAGGTTGACTTTCACTTGGCTTCCTTCCGGGCGCTCAACCGCGAATGATGACTGCTCATGGCCAACCAGTCGGTCCAGAACGTATGGGGCCACGTTGGCTAACACGTGGCCGCCGAAGACGGTATGGCTGGTGCCTTCGGTGGTGAGGCGGTATGCAACGGTTCCGTCGGGTGCGATGGACGTGACCTCGGCGCCGGTGAGGATCGTGGCGCCGGCGGTTCGCGCGGCGTCAGCAAGCTGCTGTGTAACATTGCCCATTCCGCCGACGGGAACATCCCAATCGCCAGTCCCACCGCCAATGACGTGGTATAAAAAACACCGGTTTTGTTGCAGCGAAGCGTCCTGGGGCATCGCAAAGGTTCCGATCAGGGCGTCAGTTGCCACGACGCCACGGACGAGATCGTCGGCCACGCGGGCCTCGATGAACTCGCTAATCGGGCGCTCAAAGACGGCGGCCCACAGTTCATCGTCGCCGAGACGGGCCTTGACCTGGCTTCGGCGCAGCAGCGGCTCTGTGACGGTCGGCCAAAGGGCCTCGGCGATGCGGGTCGTGTCCCGGTAGAGGGCCTTGAATGCATCGGCATCCTTCTCCGCACCGACTCGTCCGAAAGATGCGCGCGTCGCCTCCTCATCGAGATTGTCCACGAGCAGGCCCGCTCCGTCCGCGTGGCCCGGTGCGGGGGTGTAGGATGAGTAGCGGCGTCGCACAAGATGGAGGTTTAGACCGAGATCCTCTAGGACGGTCCGGGGCATGAGGCTAACCAAGTACGAGTAGCGCGATAGGCGCGCATCGAGACCATCGAATGCTAGAGCGCTGACCGCCGCGCCCCCCGTCGACCCGAGTCGCTCCAGCACAGCAACGGAGCGCCCTGTTTTGGCCAGATAAGCCGCAGCAGTGAGGCCGTTGTGGCCACCGCCCACGATAACCACGTCGTAGGTGGCATTTAGATGTGTTTGCGACATTGTGTGCCGCTGCGGAAGAAAGATTGCGGGGAGTGTTCTAGGGTGTCACACCTGCTTGTTCGGGGGGCTTTTTGCTAGCTGGAACGTTGTCACGGTTAGCTGGACCTTCCCAGCAGATGCCGGCCGATTCGCTCCTGCCGGAGGCGATAATCAGAAGACAACAGAGAACCACAGGTCAATCAACCCCTCAGCTTGGCAATTTTTGTCGATTCCGAGATCACGAGTACCCCCAACGCCACCGCTGGAGAGTGCCGCATCGTAAACGTTAGGGCGGACTGTCGCCTGCCACCTGCATCCAGGCGGCCAATGAAGTGCTGTTGGAGTCGATTCTCATTTGCAAGGATGCGTCACCCCGCGCCCACGACCAGCGCAAACTCACACCTTCTCCGAGCTCCAACCCACGCGAACCGTTTAACTCTCCCGCCGCTAAGCCCCCCCAAGACGGGAAGCGCGAATCCATTGACGCTGGTGAGTAGGCCCTGGGAGCATTCGCATGGCGAACAGGGCAGGTTGGCGTGACTCTGTCGCAAGCCCTGCAGCGTGTTGCGGTCGGGTCGTCGGCTAGCAGATGACAAGGCAAGATGGTTGGCCGTCGATCCTGCTGTCAAAGCAGCCATCCTGATTCCAGCGTCCTGTTCCAGCTCAAGCAAGTGGAAGCTCGTCTTTGTCGCAGCCAAACCCCGCAGCCCGGAAAACGGATACATTAGCGACCGTATCCACACCTACAGATTTGGCTCTCTGCTCGAGCTCTCTCGTCCGATGTGTTATTATCCTTCCCACGTGCAGTATTGTCCCTCTGAGGGCTGGCTGACGCAACGAGCCCCGCTGCGGATCTGGGTACCTCTCCCAAGGCTTCCAAGACCGGAGCATCCCTTCCGAAAGCCGCTAGGCCGCCAGGGGCGTCGTCGACCGAGGTGGGTGGCCAGTTGGAGGCTGAATCTCTTGGGGGATAGTTATTGACGATTTTGTGTAACAGTGCAGGCTGGACAACTCGAAATTACACAGATCGAGGCCGTGCCGCTCGAGGCCGATGATCATGAAGATTCGGTATTCGGAGACAATGAGAGCGAGACAGCATCACTGGCTTCAAGTATCTTCAATTACCGCAAGGAGAACGACCGGACGTACCATGCCTACAAGGCAGGCGGTGAGAAAGATGCCGTGTTGCCGTGCTGTTGAGGTGCTTGCGCTATTCAGGAGTAGCATATTTCTTCCCGAATGATGAGGTATGCAAAGGAGCTGGAGTTATGCTTGGAGTCCAAGTCTTAGATGAAGAATCTCAGGTAGCTAACTTCATTATCCGCTACAGACCGAAATGGTCGCGTGCTGACAGTGAATAGACCTACAGCACAAGCTGTGCATCCTCACAATGGGACAACAAGCTGTTTTTGGCCCCCATTGGGAAAGACAAACCTCTGAGACGGGTCCTAGATGCGGGGGCCGGCACAGATATCCGGGCAATGGACTTCGGTATGCCGGGCGAGACAAGTGTGTCGGAACTTGCTGACTGTGATTCTAGCCGACGAATATCCCGATGCGTCGGGGTGTGGTGTTGACCTGAGTCCCATTCAGCCTGACTTGTAAGCCTGGCCGAAACTATGCTTTGATATGATGTCATGCTAATTACTCACTCAGGTTTTTCATCGACGATTTGGAGGAAGAATGGACTTTCGCCAACCCTTTCGACTTCAGGCTGCTCACTGGCTCAATCAAGGATTGGCTCAAGATGCTCAGGCAGGTCTACACGTACGTCTATGTTCTTTTTCAGCAGGATATCCAGCTAACTGTGGAAAGCCACCTCTAGCTTTGACGTGACAATCCGATGATTTCCGATGACGGCACCCTGCCGCTACAATCCGGTTCTCAAGTGGAGCAAGCTCTTGCTCGAGGCATCGTTAAAACTCGGCCGTCCCTTGGACTCAGTCGCCAGCTACAAGGACCAATTAGCCGATGCAGGATTGGCCAACATTGTTATAGTCTGATGGCTGTAACCGTGTGGGTTGCAAGTGTCACAGGCTTGAGTGAACAGTTGCAGTAAGATAGATAGTATTGATAGAGATGAGGAAGAAGAGTCCTCATCTCTGTGCCGCACGGCGGCACTCGTTGATATAGCGAGGGTCACCGTATGGGGCGCCCTTGGCGCCAAGCTATCTAAAGTAACCTTAACAAACATTGTCGAGACGAAGTTCAAGTGGCCGATGAATAGTTGGCCGAAAAACAGGAAATACAAAAACGTCGGTGTCTGCACCAACGAGAATTTCATGCAAGGTATCCAAGGGATCAGCCTGATGCTGTTCACCAATGTCTTGGGCTGGACTGCTATAGAGGTTGAAGTTTTTGTTGATGTCCGGATTGCGGTGAAGGACAGGGGAACCCATGCTTATTGGCCAGCGTAAGTCAATTTGGATCTGATCGACTACCCAGCTGCCACTCGCTGACTCTCGAACAGGTCTGTTTTATATGCTCAAAAGCCTGAATAGAACTACTAGCTCTCGCATTGTCTAGACTTCTAGACTGGTTGATTATCGTTTAGCCAGTGCCGCTCGAGAGCTCCACTAATACTCTTTTCCCTTGATCCGATGTTCAGCAAACCGTCTCATCTTCATCTGCCGCTGGCACAATCATTTCGTCCTAGTCATAGCCTCCTCTACCTTCTCACGCCCTCCCTCCTCCCAATCATTCCAGCACAGACTAAGAACAACAGTATCCCGCCCGAGATCACCTTCATCGCTCCCAGCAGGCAAAGCCCTTCCATTCCCAGCCTTATGATTCCTCACCCCATCCTTAAACACGATATGCCACCTCAGAACCGCCTCCCTCCGAAACCCCAACCTCTCAGCCGTGCGAATAGAAGCCGCATTCATCGTACTCGTCTGCCACTGCACCCTCCGCAGCCCCCACCCCCCCTGCAGAGTTCCCCCCAACGCAAACTGGAGCATCAACCCCACGGCATTGGTCGTGACGTGCGTACGATGAAAGGCAGGAAACACCAGAACGTAGCCGATCTCGGTTGAGAGGTGGATTGTGGAGGTGCTGGTGAGGGACATCATGCCGGCTAGTTCGCCTTCGGGGTCATCTGAGCTGGGCGGTTTGGTCTTGTCGATCACCGCGAAGGTGAAGAAGTTCGGGTTGGGGAGGGAGACTTTCTCGAGAAAGTTGGAATCGAAGGAGGCTTCGGTTGGGAAGGGGCCGGCGGGCATGTGGGCCCATAGTTGCGGGAGGTGGCCGGTTTGGGCGATCAGGGGGGCGGTGTGTCGTGTCTGGGGTGGTTGTTGTTAGTTCAGGTACATGTTGATAAAGGGCGTCGAGTATTTTCTGTGTATGAAATAGCGGGTTGCGGCATGACTCATATTTGCTGTTAAAAAGCAGAATTAGGGTGACTTAGAAAATGGGGATACAGACGAGAAAGGGTGTTAGTTTGACTTTGTCATTGGCGAGCTCGCGGATCGGGAAGCAAAAGTTGTGTTCCTGTGGCTGAGACATGGTCGAGAGCGTAGTTGGGAAGCGCGGAATGGGAAAGTTCGTGAGTTGTCTGCTCGGCGGAACAGTAGAAATAACGGTGCAGTGAAATCGTCACTGGTATACTGAGCCCCTGAGTTGTTGTTGGCAAGGGCGCAAAGCGGACCCCGATCACGTGCCATTGATTGGTCGATGACGCCGAGATCGCTGTCGCAGTTTCCACCAATTGCGCGGTTTCCAGTTTTACCACCACGCATCGACATTGATGCAGCACAGCGTGTGACATTCAATCCGCACTCTCACCTCCCCGTGATACCTGCCGCGTCAAACCCCAGATGCGCATGCCATGCGACCCAACTCCGCCCTTTCGCCCGCCACTGACGCGCACCAGGCCATCTCGTCGAAGCCGCATCTCTCGGCACGGCACGCCCTCGCCATCCTGGTAAACATCCAAATCGGGTCCGGCATCTTCTCCTCCCCCGGCCATGTCGACACCAACGTACCGTCGCCGGCAATGGCACTAGCCGTCTGGGCCTTCTCCGGCCTGCTGTCCTGGGCCGGCGCTGCGTCCTTTGCCGAGCTCGGCACCGTGCTCCCGGGCAACGGAGGCATCCAGGACTACTTGCGATATGTCTATGGTGATTCTGTCTCGTCGCTGCTGGCTTGGATTTACGTCATGGCTGCACTTCCGTCATCGGTGGCGCTGCAGGGCATTGTGCTGGGCGAGTCGTTTGGCGCCGCGGTGGGGTACCCACATTCGAGCGTTTTTACGGCGATGCAGCTTCGTCTTATCGCTATCGTTGCGATTTTCCTCATCTACCTGCTGAATTTGAGGAGTACCACGGCCTCGGGCAAGGCGAATGAGGTCTTCACGGTGTGCAAGCTGGTGACTGTGGGGGGCGTTGTGGTTTTCGGTGTGGGGGTGGCGTTGTCGCAGTTGTTTGGGAGCAGGGAATGTGTTGACGACTGGTGCTCGAAGAACTGGTTTGCCGCGCGGGATATCGATGACGGCACGTCGAGGATCGACTGGCAGAGTATTCCCCCGCTGCAGATGGTCGGGCACTACTCCGCAGCGGTTTATGCTGGTCTCTGGGCGTATTCTGGCTGGGACAGTGTCAGTTCACTCTCGATCACACATGACTCGTTTGGGGGCATACTAACTGACATCTTTGCAGGCTGGGTTTATTGCGGGCGATCTGAAGAACGTTGAGAAGGCCCTCCCTCCCGTCATCCATGGCTCTATGGCTATCGTGATGATGGCGTTGGAGTTTGTTAATGTTGCTTATTACATTCTTCTGCCGTGGAAGGAAGTTGGTTCGACCAACACAATCGCTGTGGTACGTCGTCGGAACCCCTGTCGTATAAATAACCCCTTGAATCCGCTGACTCCTTCTATAGGTAGCAGCTCATCGCAACTTGGGGCCCACCGCTGCCGTAATTGTTGCCGCCCTCGTCTCTATTGCCTGCGCCGGCACAATCAACAGCCAGATGTTTGGCCATGGACGCCTCATCGCATCTGCAGCCCGGAGAGGGTACATCCCGTCGTTCCTGTCGCACTTGGAAGTCTGTGGGTTCATGAACTGCGGCTCAGGGGGTAAAAAGGGACCCAAAACTCAGGCACGCTCCAACGCGGAGCCAACAGATCCTCCCACCGAACAGCAGCCCCTCCTAAGCAGTCCTATGGAGGCTGAGCCTTCACTCGAATCCAACCCCCCGGTCGAGCCAGAAGATGCTGCTGACGCGGAATCTGATGGACAAGTTCCTGCGTGAGTTTAATTTCAGCTCTCTTCCCCACCCCTCTTCACTGGGCACTTCACTAACGGATATAGCCGAGCAATGTTGCTCAACGCAACCTTGGCAAGTATTTATCTGTCCACCGGAAGTTTTGACTTCCTGGTCAAATTCATTGGTAAGCTATCAGCCCCCTGCAATCCCCACAAGCCCGTATCCTGACAGCTTTGCGATAAACAGGCATCTCCGTCTGGGGCTTTCTGTTCCTGGCAGCTCTGGGTGTCATCATCCTACGCAGGCGCGAGCCGAATCTACACCGCCCCTACAAGGTTACTTTGGTCATTCCAATCGTCTTTTGCATTATCGCATTTGCTGTGGTGGTATCTTCCATCCCATTTGCCCCGCTGGAGTCTGGAATTCTCGCAACGCTTTTCGTCCTCCGCTTTCTTGCTCAGCGATGGTTTCAGCGAGCATAGTTGGATTACAGTTTGAGCACATACAGATAAAGGATAGATGTAAATATACTTCGCAGGCTTACAAAAAGAGGGTATGGTCAAAAGACAAAAAAGACATACAACACCAGGGATTCGCTAGTCATCACCGACCCAACTACTAGTCATCGCGAGGGATGTTGTAAGCCACAGGGATAATCTCGACTTCTTGATAATAGTTGAGTTGGAAGGTGCTCCCTGCAAGTATTGATCAACATCAGGACGCAATGACACTGCTCACACTCACTTACACTGTATTCCCAATCCTTCCAGGCAGGGAACAGACAGCGGTACCAGTAATGGCCAGACCACCAGGGATATGTCATCCCATTCCATCCTTTTTTCTGACCGGTTGCTCCCGACCCCATCTTGTACCAGGAGTTGCAGCCCCCGGTAGCCCACACCATATTGTCCAACTCCTTGTGGATCTCTTTGACGTACGCCTCCTCGGCCTCCCGCTTTACCTCTGCAACGCTGGCTTTGCCTTCAAGCACGGGCTTTATGATCCGCAAGGCATAGTTGATGGCGTTTTCGATCGTCATAACCGTGGAAGTGTGTCCCGTTGCAGCGTTGGGGCCTTACGATTACACTAGTTAGCTAAAATACTTCCCGGCAAGGATGCCTTAGCAAAACCAAACACTCACCCAGCGGGAAAAAGATGTTTGGGAACCCATTCAGAGAAGTGAGGTTGTAGGCCTTCACCCCTCCTTTCCAGTGCTCTTTCAGAGTCCCCCCTCCGCGACCCACAACCTCGACTCCATCCAACAGGTCGTTCATCTGAAACCCGTTCGCCAAGACGATCACATCCGCCTCGACCACCTCCCCATTCCTCAACCTGACACCATTCTCAACAATCTCCATTGCCGGCTCATCGGTTAACGTGACATTCTCCCGGTGAAGCGACTCAAGGTACCCCGAGTCGAAAATCCTCCTCTTGCAGCCATACTCCCACTGGGGAATCAGCATATCAAGATACTCCTCCGGCGCCGTGGCACGCATATACTTCTCCGCGATCCCCTGGCGACTGGCGCGGAACCACTTATTCGGCGCCGAAAGGCCGCGAAATCCACCTCCGCGATACAAAAGATGATAAACCTCTGCAGCGCCAGCATCCCCGGCGTGTACTGCAACATCGTCCTGACCGACATCGGCATGACCTGATCCAGCGGCGGCATAATCCAATGCCTAGACCTTACAATCTGCGTTAAATGCCCCACCTCCGCCGCAATCGCCGGCACGATCTGCGTGGCCGTGCAGCCATTTCCAAACACCACCACCCGCTTCCCCTTCAGCTCCACCTCCGGTCGCCACCTCGCAGAGTGCATCACCACTCCCCTAAACCTCTCCACCCCCGGGACATCCAACTCCCTTGGCAGCGCGAACTGGCCCGTCCCCGCAAACAAAAACTGACACTCATGAACCATCACCTCTCCCGTGGCCACATCCCTCGCCGTGAGCCGCCACCTCCCCTTCCCCTCAAGCCATTCACGCCTCTCCACCGCCTTCCCAAAAACCATCTTCCCCGGCAAGTCATATCTTTCCGCCACCCCCTGCAAATACTCCCGTAACTCCGGCGCCGCCGGCAATATCCTTGTCCAGCTGGGGTTCGTCGCGAACGAAAAGCTATACAGCGCCAATGGCACATCGCATGCTGCGCCGGGGAATTGGTTCACGGTCCAGGTGCCGCCGAGGGAGGCGGCGCGGTCGAAGAAGCGGATTGAGGTGATGCCGTACCAGCGCTGGAGGGTGGCGCCGAGGCAGATGGCCGAGAAGCCGGTGCCGATGCATGCGAATTGCGCAAGTGTAAGTGTGAGCCGCGGTGGTGGCAGCGGGTTCCGCACTCGCTTCTGCTGCGGTGGGTTCAGGGTTGGAGGCCGGCATGCTGACTGCAGCGGGATTGACGGCGGTTAGTTGCGCTGCGGGACGGGGCGGATGAGACGCTGGGTCCGAGTCGTGCGAAAGGATTATTTGGTTTGAGGTTGCTGCGCCAAAAACTGAGTGCTGACAACGAACAACGAGGATGACAATTGTCCGGGAAAGGGTGCCCGAAATATTTCAGGTGCTGGAACTAGCGCGCTGGATGAACCGGGCCCAGGATCTTGGGCGGGGGGCGTGTTGCAAGGGGTTGCCTGTGAGCTGAATTCCGGGGTTGGGGGACTCGGACCGGGGCGGCCATGCACTCGACCCGAAAGGGAGTAGCTGGTGGATCGATGTCTTTTCAGAATCCGGGGTGAACCACAACAGATCTTGAGATCTGGATTGTTGGATTTGGATCTTGCAGGTGCTTGGAGCTGCTGGTTGGGAGGCTGGGAACGGAGGCTACCGCCTGCTGCCTACCTGCCTGACGCCCGTGTGGGGCCAAGTGACAACTTGTTCCAACGGCTCCTTCTTTTCCTTTTGGTGTTCCCAGGAAGAGCTGGGTCTGGAGTCGAATAACCAATCCCACGTGTTTTGGCAGGCCTCCTGGAAGTGTGAATGCGGGGCATGCCTCATCCTTTCATCTGGCGGGCGGCGAAAAAAAGGAACACCACCAGCACCCCATTCCTGCAGTGAGCTTTAACATCTTTCATGCCTCGCCACCAAATCCATGAGCGCCAACTTGAATACAAATCGCCAAGTCCGCCATGACTTATAACGAGCAACCTCCTGAGCGAGCAGATGATGAGAGCCAGAATCAGGATTATGAAATCTCAGGCAAAGCAAACTAAGCTCGTCCAAAATTATACAGGCGTTTCAATTCTCGTCATCCTCCTCTTCGTCTTCGTCCTCATCGCCTTCGTCCTCCTCGTCATCTCCTGAGTTTAAGAGCGCGCGAAACGGATTTGTGAGGCCCGGTGACTTGGCGGAGTGATTTACAACTGGATCCTCCTCCACTTTCAAAGCAGTTGACTCTGTCGTCCCCCTTGGACTTAAGTTAACGGTGTCGCTAAATAGCTTCGCTCTTCTGGATGGTACACTCTCGTCATCAACGTCATCAACGTCATCGTCCGAAACCCCTAACAGCTCTGCCGCTTCTTTTGGGGCCATATGGCCCACCCTCCTGGCCAGCACTATCAGCGCTGACTTCCGGAGATACTCCCCTGGTGTAGCCCAAACATCAGAGATGCCAGGTGGTACATCTCTCCACCATCCAGTGCACTCATATCGTTGCCGCCGGAGTGTAGTGATGAGATGTGCGAAGTAAAGGTAACGTTTGGCGGGGCGGAAATCGGTTTTGAATTCCAACACCCTGCCGTGTATTTGTGGGAGCAGAGGGTCCTTGTCAAGGAGCCTGGCAAAGTCTTTGTCCAGCACAGTAACTTTCCACTCGTCCAGGTTGTCGCCACCAGGAATGATGGTAAACTTCCCTTCGTCAAACGCTTCCTTAAAGAATTTCAACATCGGGAGGCCATTTTGAGGGCACATAACATGGCCATCTTGGTGCGTCGACTCTCCAAAAAGGTAGGCGGCGTTATTCTCTCCGATGTTGTAGGGGACAATGTGGGCGGCAACAACATTCGCTATCGCGCCGGAAAGGCAACAGGAAGCCTCCCCATTAACACCGTATGCTTTGAAGATGCGGGCCCGGAAGCGGTCCTGCGCCTTGGTGTCTCTAGGCCGGAATATTTCGAGGGTCGCGTTTGCCGGTGTCTGGTATCGTGATACCAGCAAATCAACATACGACCAATCCTTAACGAAGAGCGGGACTTCTGCATCCTCCAGGGAAATCTTGTCCGCTACCTCCCCGGCAAGCTGGAATGTCTGGGACCGTCTCACGACAAATGTACACCGTAAGTTGCGAGCCTTCTTCTCCAGTAACATGATCTCTTTGTCCTTTGTCGCATCGTTGATGTCCAGAGCCCCCTTATTGTATTCGTCCATCAAAACCTTGATAGACCTCTCGACAGCATCAAGCTCTGCCTCAATGACATCACTGCTCGCGTTGATGTTCTGAATCGCAGCTTGGAAGGCCACTGTCCGCAACTCGTTGTCCCCATCGTCTGAACTATTGTTCTTCATAGACTTTGCAATTCGGATGCTCTCATTGCTGGCAGCCGAGACAGCCGAAAAGCTGCGCTTCTTAGCGCTTGCGTGAGTGATCAGGGGCTCAATATGTTTTTCGTAGATATTCTGATCGAGTTTGTTGCGGACGAGCGATGAGAATGTAGGTGTCGTTTCCATGTCGACTGGGGGCGGGGTGCTTCGCATTGGTGATGCTATTGGTAAAGTTGGCGTCCGTTTACCATGCGTTGTAACCTTGGGGGTTGCACCAGTCTTCAATGTCGGATCGGTACTTGATTGGCCCATGTCTTCCGGTCTCTCGGGCGTCTGCTGTTTACCCTTTTCGCGCGGCATCGCGCTCTCTTTGCGTACGGTTGACGTGGGATGGTGTATGTTCTCTGGAGGTTTGAGGGGAGGGGAAGGAAATGAAGCTGAAAAGGAATTGAGAGCGCTTAACTACTGCCAGTGGGGCTCTAGCGTCACGGGACATTGATCTATCGTCACTGCATAAAGTTTTGATCACTCGGCACGATAAACTAAAACCGCTTGATCCACCCCGCTGTACAAGCTGTCAACGATGGACTCGCTGACAGTTTCCACGTGCAACAATGGGGCCAGGAAGTTTGGGAGCCCTGTATCCCCCTTGAAGAGTGGCGACTTGATGAAGTTGAATATGCCGTTGGTGAGGCGGACCTTGGGCGCTTTGTGACGACGCGCAAGTTCAACTTGGAGACCTTGCATCTAGTTAGCTCAATTGACTCGTAAACAAGCCGCAGGAACCCACCTCGTGTAGCGACAAAATGCCATTCTTTGTTGCCGCGTAGTCGACAATCCCAGGAGGAGCTACAACGGAGCTCATGGAGCATACGGAAACAATATGGCCATGGTTGTGCTTGACCATGTCCGGCAGGAACTCTTTCACCAGAATGAATGGAGCTAGCAGGTTGGTTTTGATGGTAAGCTCAACGTCGGCATAGCTGCCCTCCATGACCGTGAAGCCCCGGACGATCCCGGCGTTGTTGATGAAGACCGTCGGGTGACCGACCTCGACCCTGACCTTCTCGCAGACATTTCTCACGACATTAGAGTCGCTGAGATCGGCCTGGTAGTAGTGCACCTTGGATCCCGCGGGCGGTGTCCAGGAGAGCGGTGCAAAGTCGATGACGACAATGGTGGTGCGCGGATTCCTGTCCAGCAGCTTCTGCACAACGCTAGTACCGGTCACCACGACAATCTCGCGGTCCCAGTCCCATTCGCCGCGTTTTGTCGGCGTCCAGTTGTTGGCGCACCATTTGTTTAGCCACTCGTTGAGAGAAAATAGAAAGCCGGCGGCGCCGAGGCCGAGAGCCACCCGGCCGGCCCGGCGCGCGGCAGCCCGGGAGACAAAGGATGCATCGAGACCGAATCGGGAAACGACCGCGGCGATATTGGCGAGGTAGCTCCCGGAAGCCTCAAAACTGAAATATGTCGCTGCCGCAGCGACAGGAAGCGTCAGGTGCTCATTCAGCACCATCTTTCCGGACAATTCTCGCGACGATGTCGTTGGGGCCCTCACGGAGAGACGCCATGACTCGATCGGCGGCGGAGAGGCCGTTCAGGGTATGTCGTACGGGGTTTTGCAAGATGCAAGCAGTGATTCGTTGTGCCAAGCGGACAATGCTGTAGGAGACGAAGGTGCGCTCTTTAGGTCGAATTTTTGCAGGCTCGAAGTGACCAGCTGACACCCCTGCATGGACCCGGCTTGGCCCCCAAACCGATCGTCTTCCCCGCGTCAAAGTCAACAAAAAGTGAACAAGCTCGTGAAGAAGCAAAATTAGCCGAGGCTTCCACACCCTTGATCGTAAGAAACACGTAACTCGTCGTTCGCCCATCCCACTATTTGATGCCCCTAAAGTTGCTGCAGACACAAGTGTAAGAAGCTTCCTCTAGTTTCCGTCTTTTTACTTCCCGTCGGTTTGCAACGTCTCTCTCAGTCTGTGCACCACTGCAAGCAACTCGGTCGATCGAGCACGCTGCGCTTTCGTAATCGGGCGTTTTAACCGAGGTGTTCCGAGCCATGGTGAGTGTTCTCATTTTTCGTGTGTTCCATTTGCAACAAGATGAACAACTCCACTCACGCGTGATCCATCTCTATTCTAGTCCGCGCCGTCCAAACCCCTCGGCGGGCCGACCCCGCAGAACCTCTCGCTATCCGCAAAGGCGAGGTTCGTCTTCAGACTTGCGTTTCTGGCCCCACCAGAGATTCTCTTCAACGTCGCGCGCTGCCTGTGCATCGCGACGGCGCGCGGAATCCCGCTGCGGCACTACGCGCATGCCGCCTTCTGCCGCTTCAGCCTGGGCTCGCTCGGGCCACTGGAGATCCAATTCGCCATTCCAGGAACCGTGAAGCTGTACCAGAGCTGGATCCGCTCTCGCGCCGCAAGTGCCAATGCGAAACGTAACGACGTGGTAGAAGCATATGTCGCTTCCCGCATTAAATTCGACGCCGAGCCGCTCCCAGATGGCGCATCATCCCTCCTGTGGCTGGGCAACCGCAAAACAGCGACCAAATTTGTTTACTTCTTCCACGGCGGCGGCTATATCAGCCCCCTGCTGCCGGGGCACCTGGAATGGTGTCTGCGCGCCTACGTTGCTGCCGCGGCGGACCACCCCGGCGAGGAGGTTGCCGTCGCCGTGCTGCAGTACACGCTCTGCCCACACGCCCAATATCCCACGCAGCTGATCCAGGCCGCTGAGGGATTCGCACATCTGCTCGCATCCGGCATCCGTCCCAGAGACCTGATCATCGGCGGGGATTCGGCCGGAGGCAACCTCGCGGCGCAGGTGCTCGGCCATCTTCTCCATCCCCACCCTGCCGCACGAAAGATCACGCTTGGCGAACCCCTGGCTGGTGCGTTCGCGGTATCGCCGTGGGTCAGCACGCGCACAGACTCGAGATCCTTTTTGGACAACGGCACGTTCGACATGCTCTCGCCAGCCATCGTGAGCAAGTCAAACAGCAATCTGCTTGATGGGGTCGCGAGCTACGGGGCCGAGGTGCGGGAAGGAAATGGCTGGGCGATGCCCATGGACGTGGACGCCGAAGCTTGGTTTACAGGGCTGGACGGCGCTGTGAAGGCTGTGTATGTGACCGCTGGCGCACAGGAATGCTTGTTAGATCAGAGCGTTGAGTTTGCGGAGGCCATTCGCAGGGGCAACCCTGGCCTCGACGTGCGATTAGAGGTCATGAAGAACGAGGCGCACGACTGGATCTTGATGGAAGGGGAGGCTAAGACCGATGGTGATGCAATGAAGAGGATGCGCGCATGGGCAACCATGGCCTTGTGGGCCTGAAGGATGGCTGCTGGGGATGATTACCCACCCGCTGATGTTTTGGGATATCTCAACCCCCACCAGGTCCACCTCTAGCTTCTCCTTTAAAGCAATATCAGCTAGAGCTAGCTCCATCATGACAGTTTAGTTAAGACACCAAAACTTTGCATGCGGGTTCCGTCGCCAAACCAACAGCAAGAAAATCGAAAAAATTAATAGGAGCTCTAACAGCGGATATGAGTAGGACTGAGATTTGAGTTGAATAAAGCCAGTTTTCGTGGTTCTATCGCAACTGCAACTTCGGTCGTCGCTGGCGGAAGATGAATTTAATGTCGGGATCGGCGTTTTTGGTGTCTCGATTATTTTGTCATGGGGGAGGCTAGGTACTGCAGTTGGTCATCAAAACCCGGTTGGAGATCTCGAGCAATCGAGTTCAACCCTTGTTCAACCCTTGCCTCTCGAGTCCCCGTTCTACAGTACACTTTTGTTTTAGCCCTTGATAACGATCATGAGTTAGTCCCAAACTGGAGAGGCTGTAGATGTTCCTTAGCTGTTTCTCCCGTCTTGCTCTCACTTTCTATTTAGACAGAATCAACCCTCACCGTCAGTCATCTCCTGGCTGGCGAACGGGCATTTTCGCTTGCGGTTATTTACGTCCGCATTTGAAACAGCGGGCACAAGGTGAGGCCAATGTGCCACTGTCCCGGTTGTCTCGGCACATGGCCAGCCCTTGCAAACCAGGACGGTGCAGCGACCTCAGACCTCAGCCGCGAGCAGTACGGATTGGGCGAGTTTGAAGGATGCAATCGGGTTCTAGAAAAGGGGCTTGAGGCACTACCGTGGCTCTAAAGCAGTAGTGCAAAAGATAATGTCCTTCCCTGACAAGCGCGGCGTCCCCGACCATCAAAACGTCGTAGCTTGGCAGGGCAACACCTTGGCACCCGTTTTGACAGCGGGTTATTCTTTTCTTCTTTTTCTGGAGTATGCTGCCGATCGTGGTTCCTGCCGATCAACGCACCCTCACGACCCCGCATGAGATCGGGAGGGATTTTCGTACAATGCTTCTAGATACTTGCAAATGCTGGCCCAGATCCAAGGGTGCTTCATCATCTGAAATCCCTCAGTTTAGGGTGGGTTGCGGGAGCCGTGCCTGTGAAGGCACCGTCCGAGCGTGTCCGAGCGGGCGATTCGGAGGCAAGGCGACGATCGGGACACGACGTTGGGGAAGACAGAACAATGCGGAAGCCTTCCTCTTCCCCCACTAGGACGTTGAAGCCTTGAGTTTGGATGGCTGGCGCCCGGTTGTCAGCAATTTAAGTGCCAAGGGATGGGGCGCACCTTCCATCGAGCTGAATTGCGCCAGGTGTGCGGACGTAGCGTCTGGAACGCAACACAAGGAATGCTTGCGAATCTGGATCGAGATTATCCAGTTAGGTTCGCAAGATGAGGGCCTAGCGCACCCGTGGGCTGCACTCACAGCGTCGCATCACCAGCTTTACCGGGGGCACTAACGGCGATGCCCGTAGATTCGCACGGCGGCTGTTAGACAGGGCCTGCCGCTGCTAGCTGTTTACAGAACAGCGTGCAGTGGCGATCCGTGCCTGTCGGCTGGGCTAACAACCTGATCGCCAACTGAGTGTTCTCGGGCGCGGCGTAACGAGGCGGGACCTGGGACGGTGCGGAGACCTCTACCATTGGTGCGCTTGGCATCGTCGACGTACCCGACACTTCACAAGCTCAGCAGCCTATCTAGCGCGTTCATCTACACGGCAGATCGCGGGCCAGGACGGCCGTGCGCACCAGCCACTATCCGAGACCAGGTCGCTTCAAGCCTTTCGTGCCTTCCTTCGCCCACAAGGGGTGTGACGTTTGGTATGGCGCGCTCCGCTCGCGAGTGGAGACTGAACTTTGGATTCTGGGCGTGCAATGGGGAAAGAGCAAGTGGTGGACGGGCCAAGTGAGATAAACGGGCAAGGAGGTTTAATAAAGCGTCCCGTCCCTCCCTCCCGCCGCCGCGTCGATTTGATGTTTCCAAGCTCATGACAACATCCAAGCAACCGCCGTGACTTCCCCCACAGCAATCGAGATACGGCGCGAACGAGACAAAAAAGGCCAAGATGTCGACGAGCCCTCCTCCTCCGGGACCGCCGCCGATCCCGTACCCGGGGTACGAGAA
>Ga0247770_1000064_pt1 | contig 90779 bp, 58 predicted proteins | sample UWRJL136409B6_FD_179943 | JGI IMG/M metagenome (GOLD analysis project Ga0247770, IMG submission 179943) | Plant litter microbial communities from Arlington Agricultural Research Station in Wisconsin, United States - UWRJ-L136-409B-6 | ecosystem: Environmental > Terrestrial > Plant litter >...
AGGTTGGCAGTGGAGTCTGGCGTTCTTGGCTGTGCAGATCCACGGATGCAGCCGCGGAGCGGCTGCGTGGATCCAGCCACACTGTTCTAACCACACTGGCCGGGTTAGGGTTGTAAAAACCCAACAGGCCTTATGTAGGCTGTCTAGCTTAAAGGATTTGGGACACATTAATTGTCAGAAGCGCAGCACTTTAGATTCTGTGGAATAGAATGGGTTACAACTGCGTGATTCTATTGCTTGTTCTGTAGCTCTCTAGCAAAGCCAGAGAGCCTTTATTATAGTTGCGAATGGTGGCAAATGGTGGCCCACACCAGCTGAACTGACTGTGTCAGTTCAGCTTCCCTAAGCTCCTTTCAGCTCGGATGCCCACACCAGAGCTCAGCTTTGCTAAGCTCCGTTCAGCTTGGTTATCCACACCTTCGTGGTGGTCTAGCCTCTGGCCAGAACCCCCTTCTTTCTGACAGTAATGCCTTGTATAATAACTTAAATTGAGTAGAGTTGCTTGCTTGAAGAAGACTATATACAGGAGAGTTTAGAGCCTATTATAGGCTTTAGGAGGCTCTGGAAGAATTCCAGAGCCTTTTATTACTAATACAGTTCTAAAAGACTCTGTGGGGCTTGCCTTACAGTGAGTTAAAGCAGTGGAGCCCAACATTCCAGAGCCTTTTAGAAGGTTCAGCTCCGCAGTGCGAGCCGTGGCTGTAGGGTACGCAGCAGTGGAGGGCAACTCCTTACAGCAGTTACCTACAGGGTAGCTGGGGCTAAAAGTTAATAAAAAGTAATAAAGTAACTTTATTATAGTAATTATAAGATAGAATTACCTTCTCCGTTTAATTAGAATTTATAATGCTATAATTTAAAGAGCAAATAGTGATACTTAATAAAGCCTTATTCTACTTTTTAAGCCTTAAAGCTGGCTTTATCTTATTAACATATCTATTTATAAACTATTACAGTTAAATTTAAGGAAGTTTAACAAGCTCTTATTTAACTGATAAAAACTATAGTCCTAACCTTATAACTTAACTACAGATCTGCTTAACCTTTTTAAATAATATTATAAATGTACTACTATATATTAACACGTAAGTGTATAGCTAAAGAGGTATTACTTCCTTATTTTCTTATATACAAGATAATTATCCCCTAAATATATTAAAGGGTGTAAAACTATTTCCCTGCTATTTTATCTATAAAGGCAGGTATTACAACCTGCACCCAACACAGGCCTTAAGAGGACTGGCGCGGGTTAAGACAGAACGTATGGTAGGACGCTAACAGGTAAGGGGCGTTCCGAAGACGGCTTGTTAAGCTAGCACTTTTAGACGGGGGTTTAATGTCACTGTAAGTCGCTGTCACTATAATGCACAGAGGTGTGTCTGAATAGTAAGATATAAATGAATAATTGAATACTAGCGTAAGGAACCAGAGTCCCTTATAGTGGTTATAGACATAACTATAACTATTTATACTAACCAGTTAAAGGTACCTTATACCTTACTTAGTGGTTTATTACTTAGTGAGGAATTAAGTAACCTGTTACTAAGCACCTCCTACTTAAGGGTCTTACTGATGTTTAGTAGGTAAGTACCTTTACTAAGACTAAGCAACTGCTAGTTAATTGTAGGGGCTTTAGGTCTTTACACCCCTGGCCTAATATGTAGTACCGTATATACTGTCTTCCTACACTATTCCTTTTATAAGGGATCTGTCAGGCTGCCCCAACTTAAGTGACAGCCTACAGGGTCGTCACATAATTCCCCCTCTTTATTATTCTTTTCCTATAAAGAATCCTGGTAAGAGTGTTCCTTTCTTTTTAACATAACTATACCTGCTAACCGTATGTAAAAGCGTATTTTAAAGAATAACACCTCTTATTACTATAACCTTATAGACTTTATTTCGACTTTTAAATTGTAAATGTCACCTTATAGTTATTATTCTTTAAAATCGCTTTCCTATCTCGTTACCGTATAATCAGACAGCTGCTTTAAATACTTACTAATAAGGGCTTTATCTTTATATAACACATTTAGTCACAGTAACGCTTTCCTCTAACAGCTTCTTTCTAAAAAGCGCCGCCTTAACACTAAGCACGATATTACCGTATAGAACCTGGAGCTGAAAACTTAAAAGCTTTATAAAGCCGCCACCTGTCTTAACTAGATCGAAGTTCAGCACCACAGGATAGAAGAGTAAGCTTTTTTTACATTTAGCCAGGAAGTAAAGGTCCTTTATTTCTAAAAGTAAAAGGAGATTTATTTAGCTGCTCCTCTTAAAGCTAATAAGTCCTTTAATTAGGGAGGTTTTTTAACAGGAACACCTACTGGTTCTTTCTCTAAGGGGTCACCTTAACTAATAACCTCTTTTTAACTTAGTTTATAATTCCTTTAATAAGGGTTTATGGGTTTAAGTCCCACAGGGGTCTTCTATCACTCTAAACCCTCACTCCTTAAGGCTAGGGAGTTTAAGCCAACTCTTTTTTTTTTCTCTTTTTATTAACTTTTTTTTAACAGCACTTATTCTCGTGTAGAGCTTACTAGGAGCTTTAGGGGCCCTGCCTCCTTACTGGGTTTATGGTCCTTTTAGCCCTGGCCATCGTTCTAATAAATATCCTTCTATACCTATTAAGGAGTTTCCTACTACTTCTTAAGCTTTAAGTCTTATAATGGTCTTACTTTTTAATTTAGTAATTTAAATGTTAGATCTTATCTTATTTCTCTATTTCTAAAGTAAACTAATTAGTTTACCTCCTTAAGGCTATATTAACTGGTTTAACCTTCACCTTACACTTTTTCCTTACAGGTGGTTTTAATCAGTTTAGATTTTTTTAGTGGAACTCTATAATTAAGTCTAAGCACTTAAAACTTTTAACTAGTTCCTATAAGTTACTTTTAAGGCTATAATCTAACTACTTAACAAGATATTTAAACGTGTTCTTTCTTTTCTATAAATTTATAACTTCCTTAACGTTATACTTATCTTTATTAATATTAATCTTAATCTTCTTTTCTAAAAGAACTCCCTTTAAGGCGGGTTTTAAAGGTAAGACGTGAAAAACCTTAATCCACACCTTTATACTAACAGGTAGGTCTAGTTTGTAATTAAAGGTGGTGACCTTTTTTTTAATTTAAAACGGACTGTACCTTTTAAAGTTAAACTTTTTACTAAGTTGTTTTAAATATAGGTTTTATGAAAAAAGGTAAACGTAATCCCCCTTTTAAAAAGTCAGTCCCTTAACTTATTCGTTATAATAATAAAGTCCTTTTTTAAATATTAGTTACTTAATTTAATGTTTATTAGTAAAATTCTTTATTCGTTTACGTGTGAACTTAAATTTAGCTTATAAGTAGTTATACAGTTCCTATATCTAATTTACACGGACTGTAGCTTAAAGAGTGCTGGTAAGTAGCCCTTAACGGAGCTTAGGCTCCTTACTATAATTAGTAAAGAACAGTAATATACTTATTAACTTAACTAGCATTATATTATAGGCTATCTGTACTGTTAGTAACAGTTTAAGTTAATTATCTTATTTAAAGTTAATGTAAGCCTAAAAATACGTTATAAATGTTTAATTAACTCGCTCCGTTTAACTATCTGTTTATAAGTGGAAGACTATTAAAAGTTTACTCTTCACACCCATTCTCTATATTAGCCCTTATTAGAATTTTAACATAATTAGCTTATCTTAATCCGTAATAATATTATCTAGCTAAAAGTGTTATAAAACTACCTTTTTCTTAAAGATATAAGTGAGTTACTCCACAGTTATATCCTTTAAGGTTAGTAAAAAGTAGGCCTATTTTATTAATCTGTTAACTATTATAAGGATCTAGTTATAAGTAACTCTTATAACAGGGTCCTTAAATTTTAAAATCCCAGTAACGAAGTTAAGTAAGATGGAACTTTATAACGCCTGTGGTATAGGGAGTGGTTTAAGAAGTCTATAGGGCTTATAGTGCTGGTTTTACTTTTAATAGCATATATTACAGTTATTAACCACTTCTTTAACCAGCTTTTTCATTCCTAGGAAGGCGTACGCTTATTAAGCCTATATAAGGGTTTTAACCCGGCTTATATATCCTTTAAGTCAAGACTTATAGACTTATTAGACGTACTTTTTCCGTTTATCTAGGTTATAAATGTACAGTTTCTCTTAATATTAAAACCTTACTCCTAGTTTAAGCACGCTATTTACACCTTTTAACAGTTATTTTAGCTAATAACCATTTTTATTATAATTTAGATACTTTAAGCACTCCTTCTTATAATCCTGTACATACCTTAAAAAGTCTTTTAAAAGGCACTTATACTTATAGGTTCCTTCTGCTAACCTTTTTATTTAAAAGTCTTATTATTACTAATAGATGTTATACTTTGTTTATAAGTTTATATAAATATTAATAATTTATTTTAATGTCTAGTTATCTGATATTTATAACGTATACTTTAATATGCTATTTTTAACTTTATTAAATATAGTAATAAGGATTAGGATTAGGTTAATATCTTTATAATCCTGTCTTTAATTAAAAATATCAGTTTATTTATTATCTTTTCCTTTAATATAATGGATCTGGAAATGGAATAAGGTTATTAACTTTATCTATTATATTTACTGTAGGTTAAGTTCCTTTATTAAGAAGTATTAAAGGTTATTATAATCTGAGAAAACCTAAACTAATTTTTTTATACTATTTAGATATAATACCCATTTAATAAAGTATTAAATAATTACTATTAGCTCCTTATTATAAATTAGGTATTATAAGGCTGGGTTATAGATCCCTTTTAATAAAAAGGTAATTAAGTGGCGTTTCCTGTTATCCTAGACTTAGTTAAGTTCTCTATTAATTATAAACTTTAAAAAGTCTGTTTTAACTTAAAAAGGTTTTAAGAAATTAGGGAGGGTTAGGACTAATACTGTAATAAAGGCTTACTTAAGGTCTTTAAACGCCTTTTACTATTTATTAGTCCACTTAAACAGTTTACCCTCTCCTATAAACTTATATAATAGTTTTATAATCTTTATAAAATACCTAATAAAACACTAATAAAAGTTTATAAAGTTAATAAAAGCTTATAACTCTTTTTAATTTTTTAAAGTAAACTAATCCCTAACTACCTTTATTTTCTCCACTTATATTTTAAACTTTTTAAAGGTTACTTTAAACCCTAAGTAATTTAGTTCTTAAATGTGGAAATGGCTCTTTTCTAGGTTTATTATTAACTTCACTTTCTTAAAAGCTGTTAGAACCTATTATATATACTTTTAATATTCTTCTAAAGTTTTAAAATAGATTAGAACGTCATTTAAATATATAAAGATAAACTTATTAAGGAAGGGGTGGAGAATACTATTAATAAGGCCTTAAAAAGTTATAAGGGTATTTATTAATCTTATTAGCATAATACAGTACTGGTAATACCCGTTACGAGTCTGAAAAGCTATTTTATACTTATCCTCTTCCTTCACTCTAACATAATTAAATCCCATAAGGAAATTAAGGTTAAAGAACTAATTTATTTTAATAATCCATTCTTATATTTCTATAATAAGTAATAATAAGTAACGATTCTTAATTATATCCTTATTTAACATTTAGTAATTAATAATTATATACAGCTTACCGTCTCCCTTCCTTAAAACGAATAATATTAGGTACCTTATTAAGGATTAGGACTTTATAATAAACCCGTTTTTTAAGTTTTCCTTAACGTACTCCCTTAAAGCCTTAACCTGTTAAGGGTTTAGGTAGTAAGGCTAAAAACTGCGGAGTTTCACTCCCAGCTTTAACTTAATTTCGTAATCTTACAGTCTATAGTCTAGTAATCGTAATATCTTTTTTCAGAACAGTGTAAACTTCCTATACTCTACAAGTACCTTAGATAAGTTGACTTCTTCACTTATCTGTAAATTAACTCCTTGCTTTTTTCCACCTTTTAAATCGTTATTTAAATAATATAGTAAACTTTTTAATCCTTTAACCGTTTTTATAAATCTAACTTAAACCGTGTTTAGTTTTAAGGGTTTAATGTGCTTTTAAGTGCTTTATATATCTTTAAAACAGTTCGTTACCTTTTTAACTTTCTTTAAACGGTAATTATTACTAGGGGATTTACTAAAGGTAAGGTAGCCACTCCTTTAGTTAATTACAGGATTATACTTTTTTAACTAAGGTAAGCTTAAAATTATATTATACCCTGTAATTAATGTAACGTTAAAGTCCACTTATTATTTATCCCTATCCACTTTAATTAAAAGTGGTAAGTAATAAGTGACTTTACTATTATTATACTAATATAAGCCTCCTTCTCTATTCTAAATAGGAATAGCCTTTTTATACTCTTAGTTAGGGAGTTTCCTTTAATTAACTAGTAAAGGGTATATTAGGTTAGAAGCACTCCTGTTATTAATTACTACTTTTACCCTAAACGGCCTCCCTCTCCCATCTGTTAAGTTAATATTAACGGAATAATACTTATACTCCTTTAACATTTAAGTTATAATAACTATCTGTCCTTAAAGTCTTATCCAGCCTAACCTTTAAATACCTCTCCTTCTTTTTAAGGTTTTTACTAATTAGTAAATTACTGGTTTCCAGCCCTTTTAAAGGGCTTATAACCTTTTCCTAATTCCTTTTAAAAAAACAGGTAACTTTAATAAACCTAACAATTAACCTTTCTTAGGTTTTCACGCCTTAATGTCTAATTAACTTTAAATGGTTTAATGTTCTTAAAGTCTTTAATAAGTTAATAATACACTTTATAAGACTGGATTACAGTAATGTCCTTTTATTTTTAAATCCGTTAATAGTCTTCTTATTTCTACCACTCTCTGGCTTTTCCGTTAAGATGTAATAAGTACATTATAACTAGGTAGTTATTAAATACCCCTTCTCACTAACACGTTATGGGAGCTTAGTTAACTACAGTAACCTTCCACTTATTACTAGATTCTCTTATCGGGGAGTAGGAGACTTAATAGTGGGCCGGTTCTAACTTTATCCTTATGACAGTGTAATCTCGTTTTTATATGCTAGGGAAGTGGTTATAAAGAGCCTTAAGCCTATTATACTGGTTAAAAGTGCAGTTATTATATATACAGTTAATCCACAGTATATCCTTATAATTAGGGTGGTTAATGTTAACTATAAGTGTTACAGTTATAAAGTACAGGGCGGGTAATATAGTGCCTTATTTCTTTTCTTCTTCCACTTACCTTTAAGTACGCTGCTTCTCTTAAACCTTTTCTTAAAACTCAAGTGATAATAACCCAGCTTGTTTTTCCATAAAATGGCCTTCCTTAATAAGTCAGTGCTTAAGTTAATTAGTAAAGCGAACTCTATTATAAAGTTACAACTTAATCTTTATTACTTTATCTTTAAACGTAATAGTAAGGCTTTTAACTTACAGGTCCTTTATTTCGTTTACTAGCTTTTAATGTTTCTCCTTTAGCTTTTAAATCCTCTGTTAATATACTTGCTTTATACCCTCTTAAGGGACCTTTAAGGTGCTAATTTAAGGTATACTAACTTTAATACAGGGTAACCACCTAAACTGTCCTTCCTTTAAGGAGGTAAGGGTATTAATTTATTTAGTGTGTTTAAAATGTTTAAAAGTTTTAAAGGGTATAGTTAAAAAGAACTTTCGTTTCTCTAATTCGACTCTCTTAACTTATTCTCTTTCACCTTTTAAGGCTTACTTCACCACTTAGGTGGCCTAAAGGGCTAATTCTTTAACTCCCTTTACCACTTTAGTAAGGTTTAAGTTAGGGTCCTTCTTAAACTTCCTTAATTCTTAGGCTTATAAGGTAAGGTTTTTAAGGCCTGTAACAGCTAACTGGAACATCTCTTCCTAAAGTTAGTCTTTTATAACCTGTACCTTTAATAGTTTTAAGTTTCCACCTTAAAGTTAGTCTGTAATAACCGGCACCTTTATAACTAACTCTTTTAAGACACCTTTAAGGACTAGATATACTACATCCTGGGGTTTTTCTTCTTCTTCTTCGTCTTTTAAGTTACACTTATCTATCCAGGTGCAGTCCTTTTCGTTACCTATTATCCAGACGTGGATATCTCTTAAGTTAAACTTAACGTGCTTTCCTCCTTTTAAAACCAGTTTCTAATTAACTTACTTTAATAACAGGCACTGCCATACCATATAGCCTTTCCTATTACAGTTAAAACATTAAACCTAGGATAGGTCCTTAAGCTGTTTTTACTGTTATTATTATTAAGGTTTATCGTGGTTAGGTCGATTCTGACAGTTCACTATATTAATATCTATTAATCTAAGGTGGTAACCTGTCACAGTTAACTGGTTCCCCTTCTTTAGTTAATAAAGGGTCTGTTCCTTTTAAAAGTTCTTTTGATAATAGTGATTATAATACTAATTATCAGCCTTAATAACCATCTTAACTAGCTTTTAGAGGTGGTCCGGTCAGTCTTCTTAATAAAGGTCTCTAGTGACGTGCTCCTTTAGACCGCTTTAGAATAGTATTACCAGAGCTTTTTAGCTAAGTTTAGTCTTTACAGCTTTTAATTTAAAGCGTATAGAGAACTTAAAGATTAAAGACGTTTACCTTAATGTTATAAAGTATTACTTAGCCTGTCTTAGGGCATTTAACTCTTTAAACTTAGTTTAGAGTTAATTAATAAAAACGTTAAAGTTATCGAAAAGGGCCTAAGTCTTAGGGGCCTCTTTTTAAGCTCTGTCTACAGAGAGGTCGTTAATTATCTTTACGTGGGGTTTATATTAGTAAGCGGCTACTTTGTTTAGTAAGGCTCTGGCGAACCTAACCTTTCCTTCTTCCTTAAAGAACTGCTTGTTATAGTAGGTGATATACCTTTAAAGCTAGGCTATCTAGGACTTTAACTGTATAGAGTCTCTTTTAAAACGCAACGGTGGGGGAAGCTTTACTTATTTTTTCTATAAGCCCTTAAGGTCGTTATTCTTTAACTTAACAGCGTTAAGTTAGGCTTAAAGTTTTTTAATAAAACTAATACAGCTTTTAATATCTCTGGGGAAGGCCTTATTAAGTTCCTTAACCAGTCCCTGCTAGTTAAGGTTTAACTCTTTAAGGTATACAGCTAACTCATTAACAGTAGGGAGTTGTGACTAGGCCTAGGCCTCTTCGGGCTCTTTACCTTTTCTAAAGGTCGACATGTTAATAAGAGGGAGGTATCTGGGAATTTAACAAACAGTGTTTAGAACTTATAACGTTAATATTATATTATAACTTATACCTAATATAAGCCTTAAGAGGACTGGCGCAGGTTAAGACAGAACGTATGGCAGGACGCTAACAGGTAAGGGGTGTTCTGAAAACGGCTTATTAAGCTAGCACTTTTAGACGGGGGTTTAATGTCACTGTAGGTCGCTGTCACTATAATATATAAAGGTGTGTTTAAATAGTAAGATATAAATGAATAATTAAATATTAGTGTGAGGAATCAGAGTCCCTCACGGTGGTTATGGACATAACTATAATTATTTATACTAACCAGTTAGAGGTACCTCGTACCTTACTTAGTGGCTTATTACTCAGTGAGGAACTGAGCAACCTGCTACTAAGCACCTCCTGCTCAGGGGTCTCACCAATGCTCAGTAGGTGAGCACCCTTGCCAAGACTGAGCAACTGCTAGTTAGTCGTAAGGGCTTCGGGTCTTTGCACCCCTGGCCCAGTGCGCAGTACCGTACGTACTGTCTTCCTGCACTATTCCTTCTGTGGGGGATCCGTCGGGCCGCCCCGGCCCAAGTGACGGCCTGCAGGGTCGTCACAGCAGGCAGTAATAAGCCTTTTAGCTTCTATAGTTTAATATTAACTTAGGGCGTTTGTTTAGGCCGACCTTGTCGTTCTTTTTGGGCTCTGTGTGTATTATTACTGTAGCCGCTTATGTATATAGCGATGCGTTCTCTAGTGCGTGCTACTATTAAAAAGGGGCCGCGCCGCGCGGTTCTTTGAACCGCGCTTCTTTCAATAATTATCAATCTAACGATTTTCACCACGAAGACCTCCCATTGAAAGCCTAGTGACATTCTGGCCCGTCGATCGAAGATCGAAGGAAGATGACCTAATCCCCGGTCGCGTTTCCTTTGTTGTTCTCTGCTAGGCTCCGTTTTATGCTAAGCACCGTCACATACTAGGTTTTGTTTTATAGTAGGTACGTATCTGTTTTCCTATGTCAGTTGCATTTATGTCCCTCTGATCGGAGGACCAGTAGTCTGGGAGTCGGCTTTCCAGGCCGACAGCAACCTTCTGTGGGTGTGGTTCTCTTTGTGGTTTCTTCCCTGTTGCGTCACCGCACCAGTTCAACAGCTACAGATAAATATAGTGACAGCTAATAATATTTTCCCCACTGTGCCTATCAGTATTAAGCAGGCCGTGGTAATTAAAAGTAAGTCTATCTAGTCAGATCTTTAATATGAAGCCGCTATAGTATTTTGCGACAATATGCCGGTTAGGCTTAAGAGATTAATTAAGTTTAGCAGTCTGGGACCACGCTTTAGTAGAAATCCCTTACAGTTGATGAAATAGAGGTAGTTACCTTAGGAGCAGCTGAATACTGGGTGTTACAGTTTTGAGGCCTGCTTACATTAAAGTCAGTTTTCACTAATGAAATATCTCCTTAGTTTTAATCCTAAGAGTTAAATTTTTCCACAATATGTTAATCTCCTTATCGGTAATAAACTTACATATTTCACGATTTACAATCGTATAACTTAAGCTCTTGAAGCTGGCATTCCTCAAATCTTCAATTCTCGCTATAAGTCCCCTCTAAAAAGCACCATGGGTTCAGACCATCGTCCCGTCATCCTCTGTGGGGGGAAGCATGTTAGTTTCTGGAGCATGTTGGGATGGGGAATGCCTATTTGCACCGTCTATCAGCACCATAGACTTGGGCAACGCTGTAAGAGCCGTTGGCTGCATTGCGATTGCCATCGCCAACATTGCGAAGGACATCGATGACATTTCAGAAGGCCTCAAGCGGATTGCAAAATGCCTCGAAAGTATCGCGGAAGGCCATGGCTAGCTGTTTGAGAAGGCGCAAATAGACTAAGGATGAGGTGACAAAAGGTGTTTTCTATGGTATGGATGACGCGTGACAAACGGACGTACCTCTGAATAAACGATAGTGGGAGTCGTTAAGTGTCGCATTGGCAGGAAACTGCTTCATCACCTTGACACCTCCTCTGACCTTACCACCATTGGATGCCATTGTGGTGATGCTGAAGGTTGGCGCCAAAGGAAAGGGTTTTGGTGTTTAGCGAGGGGCTCTCTTCTCGGTTGTGTTCCCAAACGGTTTGTGGCCAGGTCAGCGGTCCGCGCCAAGGAAAGGCAAAGCAAACAACCTTGGGATGATGCGCTTGTCTGGAAAGGACAGACGTAATATCGGGGCTGGTGGCAGGGCTCACGATGCTGGTAGGAAGTTGAATGCCTTGTGACTTTGAGTGCAGCCGTTTGCTCCCCAACAAGCACCTGGCAGCAGTCTAGTCGTTAGGCCAGGCTCACGAGTAGCCGTCAATACCCCGAGAACAGTGGGGGTTCGCCGTAAAGTGTCCTCTATTGTGATGACCGTTCTGAAAAAGGTTCCAGTCGCCGCAATACGGGGCGCATCAATATTTGTTGTGAAAGAAAATCCACCGATGGCAGAGCTTGGTGGAAGAGGTGGGGCTGCCAGTGGAGCATCTTTGGTTAGCCAGTGCACTTTAGCTCTGTACAGTACGCAGAACGAAGAAAACTGTCTGCGCTCTCCACAATCGTACAGGGCCGTCCTCAGCCCAACCGCTGTTCTGTTTTTAACGGATATCTAAAAAGTAGCTTACCGTACATTGGTGCATTTCTCAGGGCTTAAATTAAAATAATAGGCCTGTAAAGGTCGTGGTGGCTGGCAGGCAGTTGCTGTTAGCCCGATGTTTAGGAAATTATCGTAGCTATGTGCGTGCAGCCACGCAAAGGCAGAGGAGAAAAAAAACAGACATCAATGCCTATCCGGCACCAGAAAACAAGTTGGCCAGACGTGTTCGGTTGCTCCGAAGATATGTGTATACGTCTTCTCTTATCCAGCCAAGGTAAGCGGGGCCTTTTGTGGTGTCAGAAAGTAGGGGACCCTGGCCATCTAGTCAGCGAAGCTGACTGGATGCCTGGCACTGCCAGAGCGCCAGTAAGCCTGAGTCACCACTGTGACGAAGTCAGAATCCTACGGAGAGCTCTATAAAGAAAGGGGTTCTGGCTGCAAGCCAGAACCAGAACAAGCAACAGAATCAAGCAGTTGCAACCCCATCAATTCCACCAGATTCTAGTGTGCAGTGTTTCTGACAGATTCCGTGACAGTGTCGTCGAGGCATTTTTAGATAAGATCATCATCGTGAGGCTGATGGCGGAAGAGTGTCTTCAATTGCAGCTAATCCGCAAGTTTAGGAAAATACAAGATCCTGAACATCGTAAACTAATAACTTCTGACTCTGACAGTTTGTGGATACCATTTGAAGTACTTCTTGAAACTGTTGAAGCATGCGCTGAATGCGTTGGTCTTCATATACGCTTGGATCGTATGTGACTTTTACCAATAGGTCGTCTTGCCCTATGTTGCACTCTAAGAGCACCGGTACTGGGTGGTTTTGAAATCTCCCAGCCGTTTTGAGATGCAGAACTCGAGAACTCTTTTTCGCACCATCTCTCGTAAGAGTTGGGTGAACACCGAGTAGAATGGCACATCGTGTCGCCCGCTCGATATCTTCGTTTGTCGTTTCTGGTGAACGCAATGCCCTCCAGTCGCAAAATTGATGTTCTGACAAGCTTGACAGGTCATCCCGGATCTCGGTAAGTAATTCAGAGATAGTCCGATTAGGTTCTGCCCTGACTCTGAAAGGATGTCGTGAAACGGTCGGGCCGAGGATCCTATCCACACCAGGCATTGGGAAGTCGCGACCTGACCGGGAAAGATGAAAAGCTACATCAGGAGCTTTGGTATATTTCCCAATAAGAAGCGCCCAAGTAGCATGAATTATCGTTGAAAAGGTGAAGATAGTCGGTTGATGTTTTGGAATCCCCATTCGAATGCTTGATGCTTTTTCCATAAAGAAAGAGCGGTCGGGTGAGGTTGGGAAGAAGGGCCGGCACTGGATGTCCTTCAAGTGCGCCTTCCAAAATGCGACAGACTTGGTATAGTTGATCGCACGAATAGCCCCGACAAATTCTTGCATACTTGGTCGTTGCTGAACACTCCCTCCGTCGTATACGTGACAAATCTCCTCGGTAAGCATATGGATGCTCCATCCATCATAGGTAGCGTGATGGGCCGTCCAGACAACGAATTGCTCCCCATTGCCTTGAGTGACATATGCCAACCTATTCAAAACTTCCCCATAAGTAAAAGGTTGAGCCATGTCGCGGGCGAGATATTCAGTCAGACTTGACTCTGACGTCCAGCATGGCAGACTTTTTGTGGCGATCTGCAAATGAAAATTCTGTTGGTTTCGAATGATCCGCGTCCTTAGGGACGCATTAGCCACGGCGACCGAGCTCCAGGCATCTTTTAATCGGTCAATGTTGAAGATTCTTGGCAGTTCGAAGACAAACTGCTCTGCAAGGTATGCGTGATGGTCCAGAAGCCAATCATAGTGCGTAGATATATCAACGTAAAATTCTTGGGCAGGAGTGCAGGGAAATACTGCCTCAATATCATCTTGGCGGAGACCGTACGGTGTAATGAAATTAGGATCTAGTGTCGGCATCGATCCTTCCGGCATCATGTTGGAAGTACCTGATTGACTGAAAAGGGTTGTGCTGTTGCAGTGCTTTAAACAGGTCGCCATGTCTCGCAGGATTGGGTATTTGAAGATTTGCTCGACCGTGAGCATTAAATCGTCAGCTCGCGCTAGAGCAACTAACTTAATAGCAGAAATAGAGTCGCCAGCGCATTGGAAGAAGTGAGAGTCGGGGTGAAATTCGCCGTGAATGGTCGTTCCAAGAGTCTTTGCCCAGAGTGTCCGAAGTCTCTCTTCGCGTTCTATGAAGGCTTCTCGCTTGGCGTTACCATTTCCTGCACTGGAATCGGTGTTTGAGGCCGAATATAGACTGTACTGGCGTAAAGCTCTTCGGTCCAGTTTTCCCGTATGAGTAAGTGGCATAGCCGGCAGTGTGATGTACCTTGATGGTAACATATAACCAGGTAGAAATTGACTGAGCTGGTCGAACACAGAACTCATTTCTGAAGGGCTGGTATCGTTCTGCTGGTGCTCATCGGGTTTCGCAGCGCGGCTGGCGCTCATTGTCGTGCCTGCTACAACGAATGCGACGAGATGCTCCGAGCCATTGGCGTGTCTGAGCACTTCCACCGCAGCAGCATATCTTTCCGGTAGCAGGGATTGGAGATAGTACTCAACCTCCCTTAGGTCGAGACGCTGGCCTCTGAGCTTTGTTTGAGTATCTTTGCGACCCATAAAGATGATTTCGCCGTTGGCCTGGCATCGAACGAGATCGCCGGTTTGGTATGATCGAAGCCGAAGGTACTGGTCCCCTATCACTCTCCCTGGCTGAAAGAAAGCGCCCTTAGGGGCTGTTTCAGCCGGTATATAGTGACGCGCTACATTATGTCCCTCAATCACCAGCTCTCCCACCATCCCAGACGGGGCTAGTGCGGTTTCGGAATCCTCACGTACAATCCAAAACTTGCAACCGACTGGTGTTCCAATTGAGCCTTCAGTGAAGTCAACCTTGTTGACGTGGAGCCAAGAGGACGAAACACAACATTCGGCAGGGCCATAAACGAGGAACACCTCTGTTCTCAAACTCCAATTGTTGACCAAACGTTTCCCTGCCTTCTCTCCTCCAATGACTAGCACCTTGAGGGATGTAACTGACTCTCGGTGTATGGTTTGAAGAAAGGACGGGGTGAAAAGCGCATAATTGACTTCCATAGTGTTCATGGATGAGACTGTGTTGTTGAGACGGTCGGAAATTGAAGGGATGCAAACACAACCTCCGTGAACAAGCGGCGCTATTGTTTCAAAAATATATGCATCGAAGGCCCAGGAAGAAAATTGGAACATACGGACATGAGGCCCCATGCCGAGAATTTGTCCGCTATAATAGCACATTGCGCTAAGTTGCCGGTGTTCCACCAAGATTCCTTTCGGCTGACCAGTACTTCCGGAGGTATAAATAATGTAAGCGACATCGTTTTCGTCAGGGCTGACGGAGGGCGCTCGATGCCGCGCTCTCTTGGATTCGTGTCGGAGCGTTTCGTAGCTTGGCAAAACCTCGAGCGTCTGGAAAATGTCGACAAACAAATGGGCGATGTCTTTGGAGCTGATGCAAAGAGTGAATTTGCCATCTGCTGATATTTTGGCTAGCCGCTGGAGTGGCTGCTGTGGTTCGAGAAGTAGGAAGGCCGAGCGAGTTTTGAGTATCGAAACCAGCGCCACAACGGTGGAAATAGACTTTTCAGCGATGATAGCAACCCTAGAGTCTCCGCATATTCCGTATTTTTCTTCCAGATAAGATGCATAATGAGACGAAATCAGGTCCAGGTCCATATAATTTATCTCTCCGTCCCAAGAGTAAATCGCAAGGCTGTTGGGTCTTTCCATTGCGTTCCGCGTAATACACAGATGTACCGGCTCCGTCGGAGCCGACTCCGGGAGGTTAACACAGCTGGCCATTTATGGAAGATATTGATTGATCCGGTGGGTATTAAGATAAAAAGGAAAGTGAAGGATTTTTGTGCTGGCTTTTGAGTTTACCATATACTTACACACACTGCCTTGAAGGCAAGCGGACGCTCAGACAATCTCCGAGTCAAGTAGAATACGGATATCTCTAAGGGATATTGCTAAAATATTAACTAATTAGCTGATACCACCTTTAATTTTTGTCCTTATCACAATCTGCTGAACTTCTAGCCCTCTCTTTATGCAGATATCTATCGGCAGCGGAAGAGCAATTGCAGGCCTGTGCCGGCTGTCTGGATGAATTGCAGCAAATACCTCAACTACGGGGCTTAAATTAACTAATTAGTGGCAGAAAGAGCTAGTGCAGTGTTATACAACCCGCACCCAAATAAGCGACAGACTGTAAATGCCGGGGCTATTAACCGTGGGGGGGCAAAGGACACTGCAAGTGGTCCAGACAGTCGGTCTCTGTCATAACAAGTTGTTCTATATAGAGATTTATAGATGAGGAACTAATACAGGTCCCTCACTAAGATGCTCATGCCTTATCTATAGAGGTATCTATATGCTGAACAGCTGTGGTGCTCAGTTGCTTTAGACACCAAGCCCACTGAGCGCTCCTTGCTCGGTCGTATCGAGGTGCCCAGTGGCTGAGCACGTTTGTTCACCCGAGTACTTCCTGATTGGCTGATTACTCAATCGGTTGAGGTCACCTGAGTGGCTCACGCCCCCTTCTGCAGGCGGCTCGTCACGCCTATGAAAGGTCATGACATGCATGCCTATGCCGGCGCTGTGTTATCCGGATAAAACCCAGGAAAGGCATGAAATGCGGGGTTTGGCAGCGGGGTATTTGATTTCTTCATTTCTAAGGCGTTGCTTCAAACTAGATTCGCATTTCATCATTACCATCCTCCAAAGAGCTCTTTCTCGCACGGCCATGCGTTTCTTGCTTTTGTTGGAGAAAAAATGGAACGACAAGCTGTTTTGGGCTATCGTAATGCGGACAATTACGATAGAAATCGCCCGACATATCCTCCTGAGGCGGTTGAAGAACTCCTAAATCAGTTAGGGGTCGGTAGAGTAGCCGGGGCCAGAATCATTGAGATTGGAGCCGGTACCGGCAAATTCACTGAACTCCTCTCATGTCATCGCAATGGCTACCAGATTCTTGCAGTTGAGCCACATTCCGATATGCGAAATTTATTAATACAAAAGAATCTACGGGGGACCACGGTTTTATCTTGCGCTGCTGAGCAAATGGATGTGGTTGAGACTGGATGGGCGGACGCGGTAATAGCTGCTCAGGTAAGCGGAATCCGGATAATGAACCCTGGGAGCTGATGTTTAATATAGTTTAGGCATTCAACTGGTACCTTACGAGCTTTAAAGGTTTGAGAGCTAATATTAAAACTAACCATATGTGTTGAAGGTTTGCTAGTGTGGAAACTCTTGAGGAAATCTATAGAGTGTTAAAATCCCAGTCAAGACTTGGGTTGGTCTGGAACGTAGATGACTGTAAGTCCTTCGCAGATTGATCATGTCTCTGAGAATTAAGCTGATCGTCTTGGCCTTATGAGATTGTGCACCTCTAAGCTGGCAGCCGACAACGGCATACGAGGCAAGGCTAAAGAGAATTGTGCATGCTTTAAAGAGGCCTGTGAATCAATTCCGACAAGAAGAGTGGCAGAAGTGCTTTTTGGCGGGGCACCGAGCCCTATTCTCATACCCCTCACATTACCGTGAATATAGCTGGACGGTCAAGTTATCAAAGCATAATGTTTGGGAGCGCCTATGTACGATGAGTCAAATGGCGGTAATGAAGGGCGAAGAATTACAGGTATGGCTTGTTATTTCTACCCTATGTATCATTAACGTGGTTAACAGAGTCTAATATGTTATTTATTTCTTAAGTCGTTAAGAGCCGAAGTCCTTAAAGCCTTAGCGGGGACAGAATCGGAGGGTCAGGAAGATGAGGATGAGATTTTAGTTCTTCACGGGAAGACCGTTTGCTATAGTCTAAATGCTTACCCGGCTTGTTAAGACCTGGATTGTTAAAATAGTTACCTGGTATCTTTAAGCCAACGAGTGGGGATGGATTCGGAAGTCTTGCTTAGCATTAATATTGTAATATTAGCTACACGCCGTTGACGTGTAGTACGCAGGCTTGACTGTAGTGCGGCTCCGCGTAGAGGATGCGTTCACACAAACCGAAGCTCCCCAGACACAGCAACCTGCCAGATAGGACATGATATAATTAATTAAGCCCATTTCAGTTTTAATCCTCACTAATAAAGTAATTGAATCCATTCTCAGCTCAGTCGTACAAAACCAGAACGCGAACCTCGAGGGAGCGCCGCAACGGGGCATTCGGTGGAGAGTTGTGGTCTTGGACAGCGCCGTGCCCCAACCCAGAGACGGCCGATGTAGATGCCGAGTCATAGTCGATGAATATCAGAGCCTCTTCTGGACGCATGTTTTTTACATAGTAAAATCGATAGTCGGGTAGGGCACGCAAGCCGATGAAATGTTTCTTGTAGTTTCCAAGCGTGGCTATTGGAACAGCGGCGTTGCAGCACTCGAGTTCATAGGTGCGCGAATCCAGGAGCGCCAAGGGCCACTGACGCACCATCTCACCCAGAGGTCGCCAAACGTTGAGAATGCCCCAGTGTTTGCCATCAACCAGCCAATCCCGCTCAGCTTCATTATCCCCTATGGCACGGCGGAGGTTACGCTCCGCGGTGGCAGCGTCATTGTCGACGTGGAAAGTTGCCACGGGCCGGCTACTGAAGTCCTGTACGTCATGGATACCGGCACCCGCCGCACCGGTTGGCTGCCGTTGCTCCCGGTGCCGGTGGTGGTATGCAACAGCACGGGTGCCTCCGGTTCGTGCGCGAACTAGCGTTTCGCATTCGGCGTAATAGCGACTAAGGGCTAAAGACACTACACTTAGGTCTTCACTCTTCAAGTCTTTCTCATCCAGGTTGGTTGGGGCCGTCAGAAACTCGCAGCCGACCTTGGCAAGGGTGGCACGAGGCTCCAGGGCCCGGAGATCTTCCACCCAAACCTTCTGTGATTGCGGCGTTCGTAAGTTGCTTTTATGCTCACCGAAGTGGAGCACCGGTCCAAGCCCATCGGTAGTGCCGTTGAAGAAGTAGGCGGTGGCCGTGGTTGAGCCGCCTGACGGCGGTTTCAGAGTTGTTACTGATACGAATGTCCGAGTCAAAGCCAAGTAGCCATTAGACCGGGCCCGCCAAAGAAATGGGAAATATCTGGGGAGTTTCAGCGACATTGTATAAAAGGTGACAAGAAAGTTAGGTTGAACGCTGGGTGCAGTGAGACAGCCTTGTTATATAACAGGGGCTTATCTTAAAGCGAAAATAAAATTGCGGACATGTTAAGAAGGCAATATATATATATAACGTTAACATGGGGTTCCGTAATCATCTCATTTATCCTTGTTATCTTAATTTAAGAACACTATATTCAATTTCAGGCAATCGAAGGGACTAGGTCCTTGAAGGAGGTACCTCAGTGCCAAATTTATAGGCCCTGCCACATTTGATATCGGAGTCCGTGGCCCGGACGGCGCACCCACCATAGGCGCGTATATGTAGATTGACTGGATAAAGGAGACGGCACAATCCATTTGTCAGAGATGGAAAGCAAGGAGCTGAAGGACCCCCGCCTCAAGGGGCTGGGGGAGCACGAGAACCCCGAAATCGCAGGAATAAAGCAGGGAGGACAGGCGACTGACCGGAAACGGAGGACAAACGAGGGCAGGGCCGGATGCGTAACGCCTGCGTTTAGGTGGCGTCATAAGAACCGCAAACGGAAAGGGATGACTTCTTTGTTTATTTATGTATAACTATAAAGGGGCTTCTAGACCCCGAAGACGAGAGGGGGCCAGAGTTTAATGAATGCAGCCTTGGAGTCACTGCTTGGACCTACTGTACTACCTTCACTCTAGCGTTTTCGCAGCTTCTACGCAGACCTATCTCTCACACCATTTATGCCACACTGGATGAGCACGTCTGGGTTATTTCATCGTTCATATCATTCCTGTAAAAATAAAAGCTGATTTGCCTCAATCATACCCTAACCGTGTCGGATTGCAATACCGTATTAACTGAGAAAATTCATATTTACGCCAGCAGGCCTCCCCAACCCTTTTGCGTTTTTTAAGCATTTTTCTGGGCCAGAAATGACTTTTGAAGCTATTTCTATTGTTGCACGACAGCGATGACGATGCTGACGAAACTAGTCGCTTCCGCAGCCTTAACTTTGACGAGACACCTGTTCCTTTTGAGTTTAATTCCGGTTGTACGTATGAACACAAGGGTGTAAAGTCAGTTTAGGCTAAGGCTCAGAGGAGTGGCCGGGATAAGCGTCAAGTAACGCTTATTCTCTACCTTTTTGCAGATGAGAAACAGCGCCTGAAGCCAAAGATCGCCGTCAAGAGGGCGACACTGGAACAGACGCCCAGAAGGACAACGCGGGCGGCAGTGTAGCCAAGAGACCAAAGCGACGGGCCCTCTACAGCAACAAATTACAAAGTGTCAGAATAAAGGGGTTCTGGCCGAAGGCCAGAACGCGCAAGTGGAGGATGTGGCCTGCCGAGCTGAATAGGAGCTTAGGGGAGCTGAACTGACGCAGTCAGTTCAGCTGGCCAGGGCCACGGTTTGCCACCACTGTTGCCACCGAGCAGTACTATAATAAGGGGCTCTCTGGCGAAGCCAGAGAGCTGCAGCACAAGCAATTCAATCAAGCAGTTGCAACCCCATCAATTCCACCAGATTCCAGTGTGCAGTGTTTCTGACACCAGGTACTATATGGAGGCGCAGCTGCAAGCTTACCTAACCATGCCGGGAACCAATAGCGGGGCTAGGATCAGCTCTTGAGACATTCAGTTGCGGTCACAGGCAGCAGGGAGGGAGCCAAGATGCCTCGCCAGCGAGCCCAACAGTCGACATGCTAATAAGACCCCATCGGCAAGTAAGCTACCTTCTTTCGCTAGCCACCAGCACGACTCAACCTACAAAGCACGCCAGGATAAGGGTTTTTAGCTCGGAACGACATCCCGCCCGCTCCGACGTACCCCGCATTCGACACCCACAGCGAGATCGAGCGATTGAACGAGACCGCATCCAAGCGATGGAGGAGATATCAGCGAAAAGGGCCCAGATAGTAACTACGCCGGCTCGTCCGGAGCTCGTCGGAAAGCGATCCATTTTCCTTGCGAGCACGACTAGCAGGACGACTGGGCCAGACTGGCGCGAGACCTTAACAGACGCGATTGCCCATCTCCCCATTACTATCTTCAATCCGGTCCGCAGCGACTGGGATAGCTTATGGAGGGAGGATCCCGACTTCCCACCTTTCCATAAGCAGGTGCACTGGGGACTGGACATGCAAGAACGTGCCGACGTCGTTATCGTGTACTACGGACCAGAGACAGTCGCTCCCATCAGCCTGCTAGAGCTGGGACTTTGCGCCCGCTCTGGTAAGGCCATCGTAGTGTGCCATCGAGACTACAAGAAGCGGGGAAACGTACATATCGTGTCGCAGAGGTTAGGGATCGAGTTTCTGGATACCGACGACGATTTCGTCCCGTCGGTTACCCGAAGGCTCCAAACCTTGTTGGGCGAAGGTCGCTAAGGACGCGTCGCGGGAGCCATCGTGCTAACATGTCCAAGCATGGAGCGGGAATAGCCATGGGCCGGAATTTTTTGGCGAGCTGGTCATAATTGCAATTTCATTTCAATAAAGGACTCAAATCTTACGTCACGTACCTGCTACAGCGTCTTTGTCTTTCAGACATGTGAAATGGCTTGAAGTCAAGGGCAACACCCTCAAGGTGCCCCGCGATGGAGCTTGGGCCACTTGGCGATAGGATTCCCCCACCCAAAGCGCTGCCAACTGAGAGACCGGAGCCGCCACCAGCAAGACAAACGCGGTACACAGGGCGAGCAACGGCAGTAAACTGAAAATTTTCTCGAGATCTCCATTTTCATCCAACATTAATTAGGCTCTGTGCCATGGCGGATGTCCTAACGGTGACGTGAGCTCTAGGGTTGCACACATGCGCCACATCCCAGCAAGCGAAAAGGTGGTGGGGCAATCAGCCGCGCCTCCCCGCCGTTCTGGCTTAGGTGGGGAACGAAAATTGCACCACCGCAGCGGGCCAGTCACAACGATTTGACTCATCCCAAAACCGTCCCAGTCGCAACGATTTAACTCATCCCAAAACCGTCCCGTAGCTGCCACGCTGACCTCTTTGATACTTCAAACACTTCCTCTCCCTGCCTGGATGCGCCCCGCACCTCGGCTCCGAACTTTATTCGCTTCTCATAGACCAGTTTTTATTCGAGCTCGCGTCATCCAGGCATTTTCAATAGCGTTCATCACGGTCCACAACTCACTAAAGCCCGGCGGCCCAGTGCCCTTTATGCCGAGGGAAGAGGGAAAGATCTCGTGGTACGCTTGCGGTAAGGACATCATCCACCCACCCAAGGCCGACTCCACTAAACAGGCCGTTGACTAACTACCCCAGGCCCAACGGTCTATAATTCTTCCCATCTAGGACACGTAAGGTAAGCCTTTACTCAACAGAACCAAACCCGACGCAGTGCGCTGACAAGACGAAGAAACTATATGTCAACAGACATCATCCGGCACGTAAGTTCCTTACAATAAGCGCATAACATCATGAGTCAGACAATTAACCGTAGATAGATTCTCATACACCATTTCGGGTTCAAGGTCAACTTCGTGATGAACTACACAGATGTGGATAACAAGATTATCATCCGCACGAGAAGGAGACGCCTGCTTAAGCTGGAGAAGGAGAAGCCGTACACCGCAAAAGAGCTCAGGGATCTGGTATCAAAGGCTTTCTCGGGAGGGTAGCCGGCTGGGTTAAGTCGCTGGAGGCAGCATTTTGTCAGGAGAGATTCTGGGCAACCTCTTTTGCCAGGATGTGTATGTAATTAGATGAAACAATATACCGTTGGCTTCAGTGCTTTCCACTGGTTAGCGGCATCATCCTCGGACGCATCCTCAAGACCTGCCGCTTAAAAAAGAGCTCTTCCTTCAGCACAGCGTCCACGTACTTACGCGATGTTCAGAAAAGTTCACGAAGCAGCTTGTGTTACATAGCCATGGGGTTTGTTCTCGATGATTGGTAATTGCGGGTCGGTCATTACTGATGACGGCGAAGCTCTTTACGGGCGGCCGGGGGAGGAGCTTGTCGGCGGTCTTGCCGAGCAGGTCGTACGGAGGCGCGTAAAGTTCGACGAGCTCGGGGTGAAGGGGCAAACAGGTCGGGTTGCCTCCATCCCGCTGTGACTGACCGGTAAGGCAGTGATGTCATCAGTTGGAGGATTTTCTACACCCCCGCGACTGAATCTAGGAGGTGTCTCAACCAAACTCAACATGAGGTGGATTGTAGACGTTAGACTATGTCGAGCGCAACCAATCCGTCCGTCTGAATTGCCCAGGCTGTTGGTTGCCAGCTTAAACGGGGGTTTGACTGTGAGTGGCTAGTATGCCAAGAAAGCGGGGTTTTTGGGGAAGTTGTTTTCAGGGGTCGGCTTCGGCCCCCGCCCCACAGGGGATTGGAAGCCCCTCATCAGTTCCCCAGCTGTGTTCGTCCAGGCGACCGACCACGACTGCAACACAAAATTCCTCGATGGTGTCTGAGAGCTGAGAGCTGAGGGCTAGACGTCAACCCTGGGCACCTACCTATATCTCTCAGATATCTTCCCGACAAAGGATAAGGGACTCGACACCCGGAATCAATTCACAAACTGTACTTACAGCCGCCGCAATCGACCAAGACTGGACCACTTCCATGTCCAGGACCGAAGCAGGCGGTGGTCGTTGCTATACCTGCCGCCTGGAAGGATGGTCGTCGCCCTTGAGGAAGGAGAGCCACGAGATCCCACTCCGCAATCTCCATGTTACCGCTGAAGATGGAACCTGCACAACATGTTCACTTATTCGAGACGCCGTTACATCTTTTGCTCCAGCCGTTGGCGCTGAGCTCGGGAAAGCCGGCCTCGGCGGAAACAAGGCCGAGCTGACAGCAGTCGCTGTCTCATATCACAGTTTCGTCCAAGTCAGCCTTTGTTACGACTTTCTGAATAGCGATGCGCCCAGGATGATTGTTCCGCTTGATCTATTCCAGGATGCCGACAAGTTGCCCGACACGCTACCCAACGCCCTGGGGAATCCTCCTGCGCGATTGGTTTCTCGAAACCTTCCGTGCCGCCTAGAAATACCATGGGTAGCCGAGCTCACGCAGACGTGGATCCGACAATGTGCTGAATTCCACATGGTCTGCACGGTGGTGGAAAATCCTCAGCTTCCAATACGCATCCTCGATCTGGGAGACCCCAGAGTGCAAGACACATCGACCATGAAGCTGAAGGTCTCGGGCGGCGAACGGGGGCATTACATCGCCCTTAGCTACCGGTGGGGGGCGAATGCCGGAGGAGGATCAACGCTCCTTACCACAACTACCTTGCTGGCTGACCGGTTGAAGGGGATTCCTTGGCAGGATATTCCTCAGACGTTTCGGGACGCCATCAAGCTTTCTTGGGCACTTGGAGTGCGCTACTTGTGGATCGACTCTCTTTGTATTCTGCAAGACGACGAGGCGGATTGGGACAAGGAGGCAGCATCGATGGCTGAAGTTTACGAGAACTCGTTTCTTACCGTTGCTGCAACATTGGGCCCTGATAACAAGGCCACTTTGTTTACCGAAAGATGGACGCAGTTCCAATCCGCGGACAGCCGGTATACCATCAACCCCCGAATCGCATCACAGCTGATTATCAGAAGCGCCTCATCCGGGGCAGCTGAGCAGAACCCCTTTCCAACCTCAACTCCAGCCGCCTTCGTGCGACATAGACTACATGTTGCACATGATCGCTTTCTTAACGGGGACAATGCACAGCAACACGCTGTCGATTCTCCGCTCCTCACCCGCGCATGGTCGTTTCAAGAAAGGCTGCTGGCACCCCGAACACTTCACTTCCACGCCGAAGAGATGGTATGGGAGTGTAAGACGGACATGCGGTGTGAGTGTGGACAGTTGGACACGGATCCGCGCAGCTTTCCAAGGCGTTATCCCGTTAGAAAAGCGAAAGGCCCGCATGCACAACCCAGAAAGGAAACCCGTCTAACTCCTGGCACTGCACCAAGGGTACTGCCGTCACGGGCCTGGCTCAAGTCTTCCATGGCCTGGGCCATGCTGCAGCCAGAGAGTTCCTCTGAGCTAGTCTGGATCTGGCTCGATCTGGTATCGGAGTACCTGCAACTCGAACTGACCTACGAAAAAGACCGTCTGCCGGCCCTGTCGGGGTTGGCGGCCAGCTTCGCACGGCCAGAACTTGGCAGATATTTGGCTGGAATGTGGGAGGCTGCGCTGCCCGAAGGTCTGCTGTTCAGAGTCGTCTATCCGGAGGACGTACAAAATCGGGTTCTTTCGGCGGCGGGACTCGGGTTTCAGTCAACCATGACGAGATATCCAGCATTGCGACACCCCTCTCTCTGGCTCCATGCTTCTCTTCTCAAAATGTCTACAGCCCTCGGTAAGGCTGCGAAGTCGAAACTAGTGACTAAACCTGCTTAGGCCCAGGTTCTAGCGAGAGGCCTCACAAGACAGACAGCGCAATCTGTTCGCCAACGCCTGATTCGCCAACTCCGTCTCCCGATAGTACCACCACACCCTCCATCGCCCCGCTATTGCCCAGTGTACCTTGCGCTGCCGACAGATCGCGCAGCCCCCGGATAAATCTGCTAAACTTGAAAGAGAAGAGACAGAAAAGGTAGAGCAGCCCCGGGCTTTGACGATGCACCCCAGCGATATCCCCTCAAATCTTTGCACTGCTTTTCAGCATGGCTGACCATACCTTGCCCTCCCGGGCTGCAGTTGGTGACGAGCCCCAGCTCCCACCATACCGCTACACGCCCATTCCTGGCGACCGTGGAATCCGAACCTTGCGACTGCACCCGGCCGATGACTTCCACGCTCCGCTGCGGTGCAGCATTGCTTTTGCCTCGCTCGACGATGCGGACCCCGACGATAGCGTCGACTACACAGCCCTGTCGTACTCGTGGGATGCCCAAACACCGTCGCGGCTTGTCAAATGTAACGGCGGGAAGCTTCTTATCACCAGAAACTGCGCGTCTGCCATACGCCAGCTACGTGGACGTAAGGCGGACGAAACTCTGTGGATTGACAGTATCTATATCGACTAAAGCGCCAAGGCCGTTAATGAGCGAAACAGCTAAGTCGCCCTAATGGCCGACATCTATAAGCTTACGCAGAACGTAGTAATTTAGCTAGGCAAGGGCAGCCCTAAGATAGACTTAGCACTAGAACTGTTAATGCCCTTAAGTTAGCCCGCTACTGTTAGACAGACTAGCAGGAGCACATGGGCCTACAGTTCGCGCTGACTATGTACCTAGTCGCTAAGCGTGACACCCGCGCCAAAGAGGTGCTTATAGATAACAACGGACCAGGCCTGCATACCGACCCGTTTACATAGATCGTTCTGCTTAACGCTAAGGTAAAGCTGGCCTCAAACCTAAAAGATAAGATCTTTGCCCTGTACGGTGTATTTCAGGAGCTTAAGATCCCGTTACCCGCGCCTAACTACAGGAAGGACGTTGTTAACGTGTATAGAGAGGTAGTAATTACCGCTATTAAGTACGATAAAGGGCTTAATATCCTGTATTATGTCCCGTCCGACTATAGAATGGCAGACCTGCCGTTATGGGTTCCCAACTAGAGCGACCCTGCCTGGCCCAAGGGCGATGCAAGGTCTTCCAGAGATTACCGCTTTATAGCGGGGGGTCGGGACAAATCAAAGTGGCGGTTTACCGATAACGATAAAAAGCTTGTCATTTCGGGTAAGCTTATTGACACGGTCATCTTCCGCACCGAGCCCCTGGCGGCCACCAATGCTTCAGAAGCACCGCGCTAACCTAATGTTCTTAACTGTAAGACCTAGCACGATACAGACATAATTGGCGAGCTGCATACTCGAGTGTACAAAATCTTCCGGTCCTGGCTCGAGATCAGCCTTTGGTCGGGAGCCTACCCTGCGGAGGGTATAACGAATAATGCATTTAGGCAGACCGTGACCCTAGGCGGCCGTATGGCGAACCAGAACGTTTTGGCTGACTATTTCTTTGAGGAGTGGTACCGTATGCTCTAAGTGCCCGAGGCCGACCACATAGGCGTATTTGTGGACAAATTGATCCCAGGACGGTGGCGGCCCGTCCGCGTATTCCGAAAGCTGCTCACTGCCAATCTCAAAATGACCGTGCAACCTTCGTCGCGCATTGTTGCTGCGCTGGGCGAGGCAGCGGTGTTCCACGGATGGGCTATAGCTTGTTGCACTAACAAATGCTTCTTCCTGACTGAGAAGGCCCGTTTTGGCGTTGCTCCGGACCCTTCGCCCGTCACGGTTGAGGCAGGGGATAGGATTGCCGTGTTTGGCGGCATGGCACAACCGTTTTTGCTGAGGCCGGTTGAGGGAGGGTACAGAATACTCGCGCATGTTTATGTGCATGGGATTATGGATGGCGAGGCGTGGCCTGAGGATGAGGCTGATGTGGAGGAGATTGTGCTGGCTTGACAGTCCAAGGTAAGTTGTCCTCAAGAACGTGAGAAGCTAATCCAATTATTCGGTTGAGTAACAGCGACTATAGTCCTTGCGTACTTTCACACAAAGTCCGACCAACTGCTCCTAATAAGCCCCCGCCGTTCCTCCGGTCCCTTGGAATGGCGCCTGGGTAAATTGAAACGGGGCGTGAAATTGACCAATGAACTGCGGAGCCGACCCCGTATTAATGTTTTGATGCCCCGACCCAACATGAATGCTCTGTGGGCCAGACCCATAATTGTTGAAGGTATGAGTCCCAGTGTCCTCTTCCAGCGACGATTCGAGGCTCTCAATTGCTTTCAAAGTCTCCTCCAGATCCTCCACCTCTTCCCTGGAAACAACGCCCGGGGTCTGCTTCACAATCTGGAGGACTCGCTCCACGGTGCCCTTCATGAGAGTCTCGACCGGCTCTCCGCGGCCCACTGCTGATTCGTATCGCGTTTTTAGCTCGGCGATATCCTCGATTTCGGCCACTTGCATGAATATCTTCTCCAGGTTTCTCGTTCGGTCGCAGCATCCAGTGGCTATTGTCTCTACGCGGTGGTAGATGACTTTGTCTTGCTGGGTTTCATCCTTCAATTTCTTCCCGCGGATGGAGGCAATGATTTTGCGCATCGCCTGGCGAACTTGGGGGATGCGCTTGAAGACTTCGTACAGCGCCTTGGATATTTTGTCGTCCTTTCCGATCGGACCATCCTGGCTCTCCGTGCGCTCAAGCGGGGACACCGCTTCTTGAATGGCGAGTATGGCCGAGGTTGCCTCGAGGCTTGGCATTGTGAACGAGCGGGGAGCCTCGCTGGTCAACCCAGTCAGTACCGACAGACTGGAAAACTTAATAGACGTTGTCGAACTAAAGCGCCCCACAACGGCGGAGAAACCGCCCCTTTAAAGTGGTCACCGCCCCGCAGCCTCCAGTCAAATCCTACTGACAGCTGTTATCGGGTCGGAACCCGAGTTGCCCCTCTCGCTTCCTCATGGGAGCCCAACCCCAACTCCTCCGCCAGTGAGGAGCGGGGCCGTGCCGTGCCGAAAATGGGAAATGGAGGTCAGCGACTTCGGCAACTCGGACCACCAAGTCGCTTTGGTGCGCCAGTGGCCAACACAGAGGCCGAAAGACATGCGAGTGAGAGGGCAACCACTTGTAGCGAGGCGACAGGCAGGTATGCATGCACGTCGCCACACAGAACATGCTGGCTGCGTCCCACAGCGCCGCCATGTATTGGCCAGGTAAACTGCGCCATCTGCATAACAAAGACGGGTCTCCGCCTCTTTTTTTGCGGCCTGGGCTCAAACCTCGATAATATGCGTCCCCGTCACATCCTTTTCGGTCACACCTTTTTCAGCCGTTCTTGGCATCTGCACGCGGGATTTTTCAACAAACCACTTCCAAGCGTCCGAATAAGGATCCTGGCTTGACTGGCGGGAGCCTCGCGCCATGTCCGGGGTAGAGCTCATCGGCGCGATCTCCGGCATCGTCGCTATCCTCGACACGGCCGTGAAGGTCTACGGCGCCGTCAAGGACGCAGCAGGCCTTCCATCCAGTTTCCACACCGTCGCGCAACGACTCCCACTAGTGCTAGACACACTCCGAACCGCCCGGGACGGCATCAAGCTCAACTCCACAGACAAAGATTCCTCCGCCTCGATGATGCTCGTTCTCGACAGCTGCGAGAAGAAAGCCCTTTCACTGCAGAAGATATTCCGGTCCATGGCGCCGAAGCCCGGAGATTCAACGCCGAGACGGGTTGCGACAGCGCTGCACTCGCTAGGCAAAGGCAAGAAGATTGATGGGTTGATGCAAGGGATTATCGACGACATCCAGCTCATGGCCGGAAGCCACGCGCTCAACCCCTACGCGCGGGGGAAAATCGCAGACTTTACCGAGACCATCGAGCAAGGTCCCGTGCCCATGGCCCTGAGAAGGACAGATTACTCTCCGAGACTATCAATTTCAAACTATGGGGGGGCTTCACAGAACATCCACAGTGGGACAGGGGACCAGTTCATCAATACCTCAGGGGCACCGCAGTTTCACGGGACGTTTACTGGGGCGTTCAGCTTCCCGTCGCTAGGGACCACACCGTCCTCACCGACCCCTGGAACGCCCCACTCTTTTATCAGCACAGGCGGCTGGAAGAATTCGCGACCAGGGTCGCCTCCGCCTTGGAGCCCATGGCCGTGAGGACAATGTAGGATATGACACCGCACTTCAAGCCTTGTCTTCTATATGATGGGTTTTGGTCATGATTTTTTGGCGGGAACTCTCGCAGCATTGTACATCTCGTTTCCCTTTTGGTGCTACTTGGGGCTATTTTTTAAATACAGGACTTGGGGAATTTTGAGGGGCGCTTGAGGATTTGTTTCGGTAATACATAACATTGAAGTAGTGGTAACATGGCCGTAATGAAATACCTGTCATGGTGATAAACTCGCACGACACCAACCGAACCGAACACAGCACCCTGAAACTGCATGTCAGTCACACCATGGGTGTTCCAGGTCATTCACCCCCTCAATGCCTAACATGACCGAGATTAGCATCCGAAAGCATCTTAACAACCCGCTCGTTCGAAAGCATCTTGACAACCCACTCATGCTTCCCATTGGCAGCATGGTCCTGAGCCGTCCACTCGTCTTTATCCTGGAGGCTCTTGTCAGCATCAATCCCAGGCTGTATCAACTGTAACGTGGCGATTTGTGCCCCGCGGCGCGCGGCATACATCAGTGCTGTCCTCTTCCAGTTATCCTGAATGTTTAGGTCAGCTTTCGCAGCGATCAGCTTCCGCATAATCGCGACGGCTTCCTGCGTATCTCCCGTAGCCTGGCCTTCTCCTACCATGGCTAGATGGAGAGCTGTAGCGCCGTCCTTATTGCAGAGGTTGACGTTCGCGCCCGCCTCCACCAACATCTCAACCATCAGGTGGCGCCCCTTGCCCGACGCAAAATGGAGCGCCGAATTCCCGTTTTCCTCTTGCGTATCGACCAGACTCTTCCCTCCCGCCACCAACCCGCGAACCATCTCCACATCACCTCTCTGGACGGCATGGTGCAGCGCCGTCATCCCCTTCTTATCCTGTCGACCCCCCTGCGCCCCCTGCCCCAAGAGGAACTGAAACACCTTCCGCCGCCCCATCTGCGTAGCGAGCAGTAGCCCATCGCAGCCCTGTTTATCCGCTATGCGGTAATCTGCGCCCTTCTCGACAAGGTACCACACAAACCCACCATCGTCCCCAGCACATATCGCCAAATGCATCGCGGTCCTCCCCTCTGTGTCCTGCAAATCTACCCGCACACCCCGTTCGATCAGCAGCCACGCGATCTGCTTGTACCCATGCCGGACCGCCAAATGCAACGCCGTCAACCCATCCTTCATCTGCAGGTCCAAACTCGCCCCCCTCTCCACAAGAAGCCACACAATCGCCGCATCCCCGCGGATCGTGGCCTGCATCAGCGGCGTCTCCCCGTCCTTGCACACAGAGTCCACATCCGCGCCGTGCTCTAGTAGTATCTGCACGATCGCCCTGTGCCCGTACAGCACCGCCCACCGCAGCGGCGTGCGCGTCGACTGGTCGCACAAGTCGACTTTGGCCTTGTGCCCTAGCAGCAGCTTCACCATCGCCTCGCTGCCGTGCTGCGCCGCGCGCCGCAGCGCAGTCCACCCCTTGCTGTTCTGCCAGTTGACATCCCAGCCATTCTCCAGCAGCAGTTCCATGATCTCCAGGTTCATGTAGTCCATCGCCCACGTCAGCGGCGTGCCGTATTTGTTGTCCTCGGCGTCGAGCTCGACCTTGTTCTCCGCCAGGGCGCGCGCCGCCGCGCACAGGCCGTTCTTGATGGCGTAGGCGAAGGGCGTGAGGCCGCGGCTTCGTGAGGAGGGGTTGGCTTTGTGCTGCAGGAGGAGATGCACCATGTCGGAGTGGTTGCCTTCTACGGCGAGGTGGAGTGGGGTTTGGCTGTATTGGTCGAGGGCGTTGACGTCGGCGGAGTAGCGCGTGATCAGGAGGGAGGCGAGGGCGCAGCGAGCGCGGCGGGCCGCCCAGTGGAGAGGGGTTTGCTTGTCGCTGCAGGGGGCGTTAATGAGCTCGGCGGCTGGGGGTTGGGTGGATGTGGAGGAGAGGATTTGCTCGGCCCAGGAGGGCATGTCGAAGAAGGCGGCGGCGTGGAGGCCGGTGATGGAGGTGGGGAAGTTTTTGTCGCGAACTTGGAATGAGGCGGAAAGTCGGGGGGTGTCGAGGAGGAAGTTGATGATGTAGCTTTGGAGGGTATCGCTTGGTTCGACGTCGCGGTGTGTGGCGTGGTAGAACCAGTGGATGGCGGCGTATTTGATCAGGGGGAGTTTGGAGATGCGCTCGGGGATGGGGGTGGTTGAGGAGGGGAGGTTCCGGAGGTAGACGATGCACCGAAGGGCCATGTCGAGGTGGCGCTGGCTGGGTGAGGGTATCAGTTCGGATTCCTTGAAGGAGGAGACGACGGAATCGTGTACTGGGCGGAGCGTTCGTATGTTTCGGTCGTCCTGGTCTGCGACAATGAGGCCAGCGCATTTGGATATGAGATTGTCTTGGCCCGGTACGCGTTCCGGGTCAAATGAATCCCTTTTCCAATCCACGGCAAAAGCATGGCATACCTCGTTGACCGTCAGGGGGCGGTGAGCGGAGAGTACCCAAGAAATAGCGTGCTTAGCCCAGCTCTTGTGGATCTCGCTTTGCTTCCAGATTCGCTTCAGGGCGGTGTCGAATGTCTCTGTTCGGCCTGTGGGCAGTCTTTTGAGAGCTGCTCGGATATCACCTACTGTACCTTGACCAGCTGGTAAAAGGTGGTTCATGTGCATTTGAGCGAGTAGGAAGCTGGAATAAGCGACAGAGTGTCAGTAGTTCTACCCATTATGCCTCCTTGTCCTGGGGCAAAGGTTTAGCATACATCCCTTGAGCCTTGTCGATGACTGTGCTGTAGATCTCTTCCTGGAGGGACATGTCTCCCCCATTTCCCTCTTTCACTCGATCCAGGAAATTTGAGCTCTTGTTGATTCGGCTATCGATGTAGAGTTTGACGTCGGCAGGTTTCGCTTCGACGTTGATTTTTGGTGTTCCCTCAAAGTGCCGGTCCATCCATGTCGATGTGCCGGACCTGGAGGTCACCAGCGTTCTGCAGTTGTTGGGGAGACGCTTGATGAAGCTGATCATATGCTCCCTTATGCCAGTGTCGGCATCATCAGAACAACTGTCGAGAGCATCGACGACGAAGAAAACGGCAGCGAAGCTTTTCATTTCAAGACAGACAAGTTCTTCCAAGTCTGGCTGAGATCCGGGGGACCGGGAGCTTTTGAATGTTTGTACTACTTGCGCTGAGAACTGGGCGGTCGAGCGGCGTAGTTGGATCAAAACGTCGGCAAAGATTGTCTGCATGGTAAGGCCTTCTTCTGCATCTGTGAGACCAAAACAAATGTACACAAGGGCCTTGGTGTCTCTTGTGTGGTTGATCTCATGCCAGAGATGGCCCGTGATGGTGGCTCTTGTTTTGGTTAGTGTTTTCGGGCTCAATTTTTCAACTTCGCCGAAAGCTAGATTTGGGGGCTTACGCAAGTACGCTCTTCCCACCGCCGACTGTACGTTATACCAGGTATGAACAGATGCCCTACAGTATCAGGTAATGCACGGCGGGCGTACTTACTTTTTCCATCGAGCCACAGAGTCCTTGGTTGCTGGCCGCCTTTCCATGACCCAAATACAGGGTCTTCCAGCAGCCACTGCCCAGATTCAGGCACTCGCTGCTTCAAAAAGGAGACCCGCCGGTTAGAGAACCCGACAGGTGACAACGATTCTAACCAAAGCAAAATCTCGGCAGCTTGACAATGAAATGGTCAATACCGCGGGCCGTAAAGCGCCAAAGATTGGTTACGCAACTTACTTGCTGGTTCCGGCTCAGTAGTCACAGGATTCGAGCTGCCTGAGCCATTGGTTAGCAATCCAAGCTTGATCGAAGAAATATTAATGGTTGAATTCTTCCCAACTTGCCAAATATTGCTTTGATCACACCCTGAGGGTCGGGTGAGCTAACTGATAAAGGGAGGATGTCAGTGACGGGGAATGAGGACCCCGGGGTTTGGTTTGAACATGCTGGAAAGATTGGCAATGTGATAATTCATCCCAGTCGAGATAAATCCGGTGCCGCTGTTGACACTCTGGCCACCACTCCCGGAATGCGATGTCTGCGAGCCGTCGCCATGGTTCCCAACCGTCAAGCTAGCCATGGTAAAATGGATTCACAACTCCGGCAATTGTTGCGCTCGGTTAAACGTCTTCTTCCTATTTGGCGGGGGAGAACGATCGCCGACTCAAAATTTCTACAAATGTTTGTTGCCAGCGGGTCGAACTGCAGGCTTGCTCCGAAGGGAAGGAGCGGTTCGTTGAACATTCAGGATCCATGCAGGTGCAGGTGGGGTAGTCACTGGAAACCTGGCTTGCCCCAACTTTGCTCTCTGTCTGTTCCAGCAAACAGTAGAGCCTCAGATCCGCTCTTCGGCCCCGAGCCAGCACCGAACTTTTGTGGGAGCTGAACTGGCCGCATAATCCGGCCGCATACCAAGACGGTGCTGATAGGGCCAAACCTCCACCACTGGTTACACCACAAACGAGGCCACTGACGAGAGACCAATGGCCTGTGTCACAATTCGAGTGATGGCCGAGTTGCAGCCGAAATCTGCATGACAAGCGGCCACACCACTCTGAGCTACCTCCATGGAGACCTGAGCGCGGGATATATTCCTGCGCGGACTTTGTGGTTTGCTTGGTGCGTGCCTGCCGCGCAGGCGCCGTCCCCAGCCCCCCAAGCTCAATGTTCCCAGCGACACATCACGGCGCGGGGTAGAGTTGGGTCCGTCTTGGGAGGCTTGCAGGCCGGCTGCTGCCTACCTACCTTGGTTACTAATTGGAGACATGCGGCCAGGACACCGAGGGGCGGTCTCCCAAACCCTCGACGCTCCCCGCCAATCTCGAACATTGCCACAGCCTCCATCCGCCTACGAGACAGGAAACACTCTTCGTCGTCTGGTAATGCCGAGAAGCTCTCCCCTCATCGAAGGCAAGGGCCCAAACTCAGAAGACCAAGCAACTTCGTGGTCCGACGCCGGTTGGGATAGCGATAGCGATTGGGGGTCGTTGAACCCTCCCTCCACCCCAGCAGCTCTCCAGGAAGCCCCGCTTGCTCCAGCTTCTCATTCCCTCCGTCCCCCTCCGCCTCGCGCCCGGCCTTCCATGCCCGCCCCGGAGAAACGCGCCCGCTCACAGGAGCGGCGCCGCCCAGATATGACACGGCACTCGCACAAGAAAGTTACACAGCCTTCACTAGCATTTGGCAGCGAGCTTGGCGCCGCGATGCCACCCTACACGCGCGGTACTGTCGGTTCTCCCGCCGACCCTGCGGCCTCGGTGGTTCCCCATCAACACGATTCCTACAAGCCATACTCCAACGACTTCCACCAGTACCCTCCCGCCGGCCCGATTTATGGCCCAAACTCGCTCGGCATTTCCTATGGGTCCGGTGGCAGCTCGGGGTATCTCGGGCGCCCCGTAGCGCCCTATTCCGCGTACCATGGCCAGCTCCAGCCTCCGACACATGGCTACGGCGCGCTTTACCACCCCGGTCCTCCCATTATCCAACAGCCGATGGAACAACCTGCTGCCGCTACGGCGGAGAAGAAACCAGACCCCGAGTTCGAAGCCCTGAAAGCGCAAGTGGAGAGCTTTAAGAGCTGGTTCGCGAAGCAGGAGCAGCAGCAGGACGATGCGCAAAAGTTGGAGCAAATGAAGCAGGAAGCGATGAAGTTAGCACAGGAAGAGCTTGAGAAAAAAAAACTGGACGAGGAACAGCGACAACAGATGTACGAGGAAGCCAGGAAACAAGGGGAGGAGGATGCAAGACGAAAGTTTGAAGCAGATCAAGCGGCCGAGGCAGAGCGTAAGAGACTGCAAGAAGAGGCAGATCGAACGGCCGAGGAGAAGAGATCGGCGGAGATAAACGAGGAAAGAAACCGAATGAGGGCCGAGGAGCAACTGAACAAGCAGAAATTGGAGGAGTTGGAGAGAAAGGTAGCGGCTTTGGGATTGCAGTCTCCCAAGTCAGCGGTGCACGTGCCTGCGGTAGGAGATGGAAGGCCGGAGCGCACGCCATTCATTGAATCAAGCAGCACCAATGCGCTCGATTACCTGACAGAACATCCCGAGGTGCCTCAGATTCGACACGAGCGGCGATACAGCCAGTTCCCCGAGGGGTTCCGGGTACAACCAACTTACGCCAGACACCCAGACGAGCAAACCCGCCAGACTCCAGTTGATGCCCGTCCGCCGCACTGGATGGCAGAAGCAACTCCTCCCCTCCACTACATGTCGCAACGCTCCGCAGTGAACTCCCATATACTGGATCACGAATCGCCGATGCCGCGCAGACCATTCCAAAAGTGCCTGATCCCTTTGCGGACCCCAGTGAACGACCCCGGCCCAGCTCCCGAACCCTATCGCACCCCACGGCAAGCGTCCCCCGAGTTCAGGTTCAACAGTCGCAGCGCGTCTGTCAGAGATGAGTCTAGATCAGATGGTCTATCAGGTTGTGGTCGCGATTCCGACCTATCCACTCCTCGGACAAGCTATCGCGAGCACGAGCTTTCAGAACATCAACTCGGCGAGCGTCTTTCGACAATTCACGTCAGCTCGGTTACCGACAGCAGGGACAGCGGGTATGCCGGCTTCCCCACGAAGAAGCCTTCCAGCTACTCCGTGGTCGAAGCGAGCGAAATAGGGGACTTGCTGGACTTTGAAGAAGAGGAAACAGTCATTTCCTTGAGCAGAGACCTGCAGGATGGGGGGAAAGACACTGCGATTTCTCGATCTTTCTCTGCTGAGAGTCAATATAGCACTCCACAGAAGCAGGATTGGTCAGAGGCCATTCGCCGCCATCCCGAGGCACAGAATCCCACCAGGAGCCTGGCACCAGAAACGGCGGTTCAGTCACCCACAACCGACCGCCCTAATTGGGTCCTCGTTCAAGGACACGACGTCCCCAGCCACCTCGACGATCTCCAGCAACTAGTGCCAACGCAGTACCCCACCGAGCCCAGGCAGCACGGCTCAGACGAGTTCAAAGCTTTCCACTACATGCACGTCGAGACCGCCCCGTCTCCCTTTGTATCAGAAGACACGGGGGCAGCCCCATCACCCCTGTACCAAACCATGAGAGCGCCCAAGGCTCCATATTCCCCTCCTCAGTCCGTGATGGCTCCAACTCCACCCCCAAACCACCACGCTCACCTCGAAGACCACGACGAAACCGAACAAATGCACCAGCACAACGCACAGCACCTTCAGGGACACCATAGCGACTTCCACAAATCGCCCCCAATATTGAACCGCGACGTTGATCCCGCAAAGATACAAGGCTTTCCCCCACGGGTGCGGGCCCTCCGCCCAGTGGGAATGGGCGGAGACTTTCCCAGAGGCATGGCGCCTTATCCTAGCAGAACAGACAGCGGACGCGGGACACCCAGAGGCTATATCTCGCGGCACGAACTCGAGGGCATTGAATTGCTGAGGGCTTCGGTGCCCTGCGTGATACTCCCATTGACGTTCTTCCAGCGTGAGGAGCCGGAGCGAGTGCATCTATCGGGGCCATCGCCGAGTGGGTATGCGCCCTCGTGGGGCGGGGGCGGGGAGCATAGGATGCCCGCGGGGACGAGGGTGGGTTCGAGGATGGGGGAGCATCCGTCATGAGGGCGTGTTATGGTTGCTGTAGGATGCGTGTTGCTGCGTTGGGCTAGGCTGGGTGAGAGAGTGACGGCCGACAGTGTTGCTTTGAATAATCAGTGCGCATGTCATACGGGCCTCAAACTCCCGTGATTTATCGCACTAGTTGATCTTTCTTGTCCCTTCCGAGGACGAGCGATGGGGATAAGAGGGGAAAACAGAAAGGGATTCGGGACGACTGGAATGTTGTCAAGCTAGTATGTTGTTATGTCCCCTGTTTCCCCTATCCCAACGCAACCTCAACCTCCTCCGGCCTCCCCCTCCCACGCACTCCTCAACACCCTCCCAATTCCCTCGCGGTACGCAATCCCGTCCACCCAGCGAATCCACATCACGTTGTAAAAGTCATACGGTACATACCGCGCCTCCGCTCGGCACGACGACCCAAAGCACGCCGGTCCACAGTCAGCATGAAACACGCTCATCTCAGGCATTTCCCATGTATGCGGACGCCCCAAGGTGATGATGCCGCGTGAAATGACCACGAAAGGCAGCGCTATGCCCGGGGTGGTGGTGGCAATGTTATTGGTGTGGAGGGCGCCGATGACGGAACCCTTGCTGTCGACCAAAGAGACGTCTTTACATAGGCTTTCGTGGGTGTCTGGGGGGAGGGTTGCTCCGGAGGTGATGCTGCACAGCTGCGTGCGAAGTGCCAGGGTAGGCGACCATGACCGAGTGTCGGGTTGATACAGTTCGCGAGGGATCAGGACTCTGTGATAGTGGTGGCCAGAGATGTCTTTCCTCTTGGCGATGTTCACTTTGTCGTGGTATGAGCTTCTGATGAGGGTCCGCTCCCCGGTTTGCTCGTCTGTCTTGTGGAAGTCAACGCACTACAAGATGCGCACCACGGAGTTGAAATAGACATCTCGGCGGTGTTTGTTACTGCCGGTGTTGTTGTACAGCTCGCTCTAGGCTCGGATGCTGAGATTGGGGGCCCTGCCAGCCAAGAAACGACCAAGACGGAGCCGTATAGGGATGTCTCTGACGAAGGGGCTCGTGGGGCTGCCAGAGCAAAGCGGCTTCGAGGAACACCTCCAGAAGGCCGTACAGCATCCCGCCCTTCATGGATCGGCTGTAGGCACTGATGATAGCGGCGAATACATGCACGGCGTCGGAGTCGTAGCTCAGAAACCGGCCGGTGTAGTCCCTGGCGAGATGGCCGTATGTCATGATGTCTGGCTTTGGCTGGAAGAGTTGGATCTCGATGGAGGCCTTCCGGTTGTCGCTGACCTGGCGCTTATCGCTGAGGACTTCTCGGAATCTCGACTTGCGGCACATCCATTTGACTTCTTGGCGGTTGAACTTGAGTATTCGATTGGAAAGCATCTCTTCCTGGAGAGTTCATCCACGGCTTTGAAAGGTCTTTTCTTCCGGCCCGGCTTGTATTCCCAGGGGTTCAGGGTCGTCGACCACGAGGCGGACACCCCCTGGGAGAGAAAGTACGTTAGACGGACGGCGCGACGCTGAGTTGTGTCACCCAACCCCTGGCAGGCCTTCGTCGTCGCCCACGTTGTCTGCAATGATGGTGATAGAAGAGTTGCCGTAAATAGCCGCCATCGAAGCCAGATGAGCCGGTTTGGTGGCCTCGTCATCTTGGACGATACACAGCCTACCGACCCAGAGAAACCGATAACCCAGTCTGCGAGTCACCTCCATCGCATCTCGGATCGTTCGAGGCAGACGCGTACCTAGAGGTGAAGACTCGGCCAAGGAGTGTGCCTCGCATAATCCTTCGATATTCGCTTTCATCGCCACAAGCGGCGACAGATCGGGGCCCCACACATAACTAAGGGTGAGGTAATCGCTCGTGCCCGGCTGCAAAGTCACACATTCCTCCTCCACATCAACGAATAACAATCTCCCCGGCGTGTCCATCATCCACCACGGATCTTCAATCCTAAAGCAACTCCCGCGGTGATGGTTATCACAATACGCCACCCAACTGCCGATCCGCTCCACGTCCAACTGCAGCCCTTCACTGCCCCCCACCGGCACAAACGCCAGCATCTCCTCCTCCTGCAAGACCGCCCCGTCCTCGTCCCCATCCCCATCCCCATCCCCATTCCCATTCCCATCTTTCCTCCCCGGCGAACAGTCAACATGCCGGATAACCCTCAAACAAGCCAGAGTCTTCTACGCCCCCATATCAAAGTGACTTCCAGAGGAAGGACGCGCCGCCATACACGTAATCTCCCAGAGGCCTAGGAACAGTATGTACGCAACCTCCACTGTGTCGTTGTCAAGCAGTGGGCAGAGTTTGTTTTCGTCGGCTTGGGCAAGGAGTGTGGCGAGGAGGGCGCGGCAGAGCGGGCAGTGGGCTGCGGCTGAGGTGAAGGAGGTGATGGTGCCGAGGTGGGCGGCGGGTGGAATAGGCGTTGGGTGGTAGGGGTGGGGTTAGGAGTATGAGTAGGGCTTGGGAGAGAGGAGGGGGTTTTGCCGGTGCGGATGAGGGTGGATAGGGTGGTGCAGATGGGGCAGGTTGGGGAGGAGGTGGAAAGGGATGCGGCGTTGGGGGGAGACATGATGAGTGCGGTGTGTTATGGTGGTGGGGGTGTTTGGGGGGTGGATTTGTGGTAGGTGGTAAGGTTTTGGTGAGGTTTTGGTAGTAGCGAGGAGCAGGTGTTGAAGAGGAGGAGGAGGTTCCTGTGATACGGGGTGGGTTCTTCAGCTGGACGCGGAGGCAGCAGTATGATAGCCAATCAGCACAGAGACTCTTGCGACGTCTGTCTTCAACAAAAGATTGTCGTCACCTGCGCCTGTGTGCCACTAAGGTTTTGCCCCCATTTCACCTTGGTAAAGTTGCTGTTATCATTTTCACCCCATAAATAAGGCTATAAGACAGCTTTGTTTCGAGACAGCTATCTACCTACCTAACTAGGTACTACATAAAACCTTATAAACCTTGAATGTGATATGAACCAGAATTTTCTTTTACCAGTCTGATGATTTTCGACAGATGTCCAGCGGTGGCCGGCCTACCTTACATTGGCACCATATAATGAAGAGGGTCGTCAGGGGATCACCAACAGTGGAAGGGGATTGTGTGAGGAAAAAGTGTTTCACTTGAGATAACAGCATGTGATGTGGGAGTGCAGTAGGCACTCGGGCTGATTCACAGCGCTTCGTTTCGGTCAGAAGGATTAGGTCTGTTTTCTTCGGGCAAACTCGATAGGTACATTTTGGACGTACGATAACACGAAGACACAGCTCGCAAGAACTTCTCCTTTTGGCATAGTATGACGCACGACAAGCAGACCACCACTCCGATACCCACGACATCATAACAACAATTTGGAAACAAGAGTAGTGGTGATCTCCCAAGCGGCGATGAGGTCAGCGACACTCCTGCTCAAGTCGCCCCTTTCAGCCGCCATATCACCACCTTCGGGAAGCACAGTTCCTGCTGACGTTAAAACGTTCTGTGACAAAACACTCAAGCTGAATCCCAGCAGGGATCGCCCCGGTAGTCGTGTTCCAGGTTTTGAGTAAGCAGCGGCATAGCACCTTGGCCTATCGCTGCGGCAACGGGCGGGTGTTTCGGGTATAGAATGGATCTACACTCGGGCGTTTGACTTGGGCTGGCGACATTACGTGTGTCCCCCACGAAGGGGAGGATCACAACGCGGGACAGGATCACTGATGATTCTGTCCTAGCCTTCAAGCTGAACACAGTCCAGGAGGACAAAGTGCTGCGAACTGATTGCGAATAGTGGAGTGCAAAAATATTAATACGTCTAAATCTCTAGTACACTACGCTAGGGCACTTTCTCCGGCCCGGGCGCACGCCCGATCGACCGTCTAAACATCTCCTTCATCTTCTTGGTCCTCTTCTCGGCGACAACAACCGTCGCATTCTCGCCCAGCCCGGTCGTTTCATCGCCCACAAACGGCTCCCACCTGTCGGCCTGATCCGTCATCGACGTCGGTACAGACTGCAGCTCGATGTCCGTAGCCTCTTTCCGGGACCTCAACATGCCTGCGTAGTCCTCCGTAATCGTCACCTCGTATGTCGTCGTGACAAAGATCCTGTCCCACGTGGTCTTTAACACTGGCCACATGACCGGCAAGGCCGCACAAATCGCCGCCAGATTCATCTCATATGACGCCAGCCCCATAATCGTCGCCGTGTTCCAAACCGGGTCGTACGGCGACTTATCCTGGAGCTGGATGACGTACACCACGCGCCACAGCGAGCAAATAATCGCCCTGTGTGCTGTTAGCATTGTTCACACTCCCCTCAACCCATCCCTTTCACAAGCAGGTCGGCAGGTAGGTAATAACTTACGCAGAACCCAACCCAAACAACCCCACCAAACTCCACCTCCCCTTCCGCGTCGTCCCCATCCCCGTCTCCTCCTCCTGCCTCAGGTACACCCACCCGGGAATCACAAAAACCAACATATCCAGCACCGCCGTGCTCACCACCTGCGTGACCATGGCCACCATAAACTCCCCGTTATCCCTGCTCGCGAAACCCCAGCACCTGCCGCCGCCTGGAACCCCAAAGTCCCAGAAGAATCGCACGGGCCAGCACGAGAATATGGTGACGAGAGAGAAGGCCAGACCGTGGAGGGTGGTGATCACGATGGTGGCCTTGCAGATGGTGCGCACGGCGTGCGAGCGCTGGAAGGTGGTGAGGTACTGCAGGAGGAGGGCGAGCTTGATGCATGTGGAGGACACCGGGTAGGAGAGCGAGGTGATGTAGATTCGCTTGAGGATGGCCATACGCTCGACGAGGCTGAGTTCGAAGATGGGGCGGCCGAGCTTGAAGGAGGTCATGAGGAGGAGGACGACCGAGCCCATTGTTGTGGAGAGCTGGGAGGTCAGTTAGAGACATGATACAGGTAAATCGCTCGGGGAGGGAGTGCGAGAAAACCTACCATGGTGAGGATGATGAAAAAGTCGTCCCACCCGGGGGCCCTCTTCTTGGAAAAGAACCGCACGTAAAGCCGGAATAAGCAGCAGATCCACGAGAGGGCCATCAGCGTGATGGTGAAGCCCAGCAGGGGAGCGTGGCGGTTGAGAAACGGAGGGTGGCGGTAGTATTCGGGCAGTGGGGGCAGCGCTCCCACCGGCGGCGCCTGTCTGGCCAGCAGTAGCAGTGATGCCTCCTCGAATGGCTCCATCGCGGCGGCGGCGGCGGCCGTTGGAGGCTGCGTGACGACGACGACGACGACAGCGACGATCGATCGATCGATCGGCCAAAATAGCAGATTGACAGACAGACGCGTGGAGAAAAAAAAAGCAGCAGCAGCAGCCGGGCGGCGCCAGTTGTGCGGACCCGTCGCGCATATGTATGTACCTACCTACTTTACCTGCCGACCAACCATTTCAATCTGATCAAGGCAGGACACAATCTGGAATAGGTCTTGTCGCTGGTCTGCGGGCGCGCGGGCGGGCGCGGGCAATCTGCCCCACCCACACAACCACTCCCACCTTCAACCGAACCCACGAGCTGAAAAGGCATGAGGACACGGCGTGTGTGAGTGTGTGGGTGTGCGTGTGTCAAAGCGCATGCATTGATCGGTTGGCTGAACGCGGCACCGCACAAATCCTGGCTGCCGGGATGCTGACTGGTTCGCCTGCAGGAATCTGCTGCAGAGAGGGTGTCATTGATTGTACATAGTAATGCGCGGCGTGGTGTGGGCGGCGGGCGCACGGCACGACGCAGAGTTGGGATGGGAATGCCTGCGGAGAAAAGTCAGGCGATGGAGGAGGATCGGGACGAGCGGGACCCCCTGAGCGACAGCAGACAGTTCATTCAATTTTGGGTAAGGTAGGGGAGAGGGTTCCATGGTCGGTGGTTGCTTCTAGCGTGGAATCTGTGGAATGTGTGGAATTTGTGGAATTTGGGCGGGTGGGTTTGGCGTCGCATCCCATCTCCCAGACCACCGCTGCGAAGCCAGTCCCCCCTTTTCTTTCATTCGTGGGAATCTCGGAGGTCGCCGCACGTCGCTCCGTTGTTGTGGTGTGTGTTGTGGCTTCATTCTTGGCTGTCGCGTGGCGGCCGAGCCCTTCCCGTCCCGTGGGTCGCTTACCCCTGAAATAGAAAACCTGAGGGAGCCGTGCCCGCATTCCACGCGTCTGGTGCACCAATGATGGAGTCTGCCAATAAAAGTCGGGGTTTGGTCCTGCGCAAAAACTGATTTCGACGTGGTCCTTATCGCCTCGGTTCCTAGGTCCGGATGGGTTCGGCGTGCATAACTAGATCGGTGATGTGGATGGCCAAGCTAGCGACGGGACGTTTTATGAGGGTGGCCCCGTAAACGCAGAAATCCAGCGAACAGGTTATTCAGTGGAGAAAAAGCTAATCGTATCGGAGCACAAGGGAAATGCAGAATCGGAGAATAACGTCGAGGCGGTAGGGGTGGTAGACCAGGATGTAAGGGAGATCTTACCTCGCTAGGCAGCGGCGTACATTCGGAGGGCAGGACATACCCATCGGCGAGAGCGATTGGCTTCACGCGGCGAGGGGGAATTTTGGCTTACTTGTGCAATGGTTTGGCTCTCCAAGACTCGCAAATATTGAAAGGGCGCACTGCGCGTGCGTGCCAATGGGGTAAGGAAGCACTGGGGATAGTGTGGAGGATAGTGCGGAGGACTGTGGAAACGGCGCGCTGTTGAAGGGGTTCCCTCCCAACCAGAGCGCAAAAGGGTTAAATTTCCCATCGCGACAATTTTGCCTGCAGACAGGGTTTGCACAAAAGGCTGGACAGGGCCATGATGAATGGGAAACCCCTGCTTGATTGGGATCGAAGGATAGGGTTGCCAACATCTCATCAGGAGACACTAGTACATAGAGGCCTCGGACAGGGGTTGGTTTATTTTAATCTCTTATCCACTAGTACTGCTAGTTATATTCAGTGTCTGGATCTTTTCATGACACTGTAGCAGCTGGGTACGTAGGTAGTTGAATCACTGCGGAGACAATAGGACTCGTCTTCTAGAGAATGCGATGTGCCGCACCTGCACCGGCTGCACCTAATGGCATAGAAGGGACCGGGAGAAAACCTGGCCCCCCCGTGGGGACTACTTTACCCGTATTTATACCCGCAACCAGCTTTGTAGATCGTACTACCAATGGGGAAAATGCCCCAATTTCGACTCAGTAGTTCTGTCTAAGTCTCCTTTATTGAGAGGGCAGATCTACTGCAGCACCTCTCGTAATTGAAATGGCCGATGGATGTAACGTGATTCTCGCAAGCACCGCCCCTTTCAGGCCTGTTCGGCTCTGTTGGGGGCACATATAGGTACGAGCAATGTTCCACCTAATATTCATATCTGGGGAGCGCTTCGACAACCTCTCGCCTTCAGCAACCACTGCTTATCCTCGCCATGGTCACCACAGGGTTATTATCTAGGGGTATCCTAGCTCTGATTCTCAGTGTTGGGACTCACTCTCAAGAGACAAAATCTTGCGCAGAAACCATCACAGCACGATCGGGAGACACCTGTGCCTCGATCGCTGAGCTCGCAGGAATCTCTGTATCAGACTTCCTACGGTCGAACCCCTCGGTTGCAACCTGCTCGGCACTTGTTGGTGGCGGTGTTTACTGCAAGTCGGGAACGGCTTCATCACCCCCAGTCTCGAGCAGCACTGACGGCACCTGCGGAGGGACTGTTTCTTGCGCCGGGTCCCGATTCGGTCGCTGCTGTTCAGCCCATGGGTACTGCGGATCTTCCGTCGACCACTGCGGCGAGGGATGCCAGCTTGGCCTCGGCGAGTGCGGCGATGTCGATATCCCCATCCTCTCCGAGGCGTCAACACCAGACCCAGCCACAGTAGTAGTCGAAACCTCGACAAAGATCATCTCAGCAACGCAGATCGTCGAAGCCACCGTCGTCATCACAAGGACCGTCACCGACACCCTCACCGCCCGCGCATCCACCAGAATTCTCACCTTGACCTCCGTGTTTCCCTCCACGGCGATCGTCACATCCACAACAGTGATCCGAGCCACTTCCCTCCGCCGGTCGACCCGAAAACCAAAACCAACCACTAGTGCCCCCACGACAACAGCAACAACACTAGCATCCACCGGACGCGGCCGCCCCCGGCCTTCAACAACAATAACAACAGCATCAACAACGACTACCCCAAAGCCCCAAAGTCCGCCTCCACAACCAACGCCAAAACCATCCCCCCTACTTCCTAAGACCCCAAACATCTGTGCAAAGTACGACGAAATCCGAAAGAAGGACAACTGCAAAAGCGTGGCAAGCCGTAACGATCTTTCCTTGAACGATTTGTACGACTCTCCGTTCCTTGAAAGTAGAGTCTCTGAAGTCGAGAAGAATTGCTAACATCCCAATTAATAGCTACAAGCTCAACCCCGGAATAAGCAGCAGGACCTCGCTGCTCGGGTCGCTGCTGTGTTTTCCTGGGCTGTTGAATGATCTCTTGGGCGGGTTGTGTCATATCAGCTGTGAGAAGCTTTGGGAGGGGTATTATGTGTGTACTTCGGCGCGGTAGGGGTGGTGGCTGCGGTGGGAAAGGGGGTTGTTGGTTCCCGCTCCAGAAGAGTTTGAAATCTACGCGCCGCCTTAGTGGAATAGGGTTATCGTGTTTAACGGCATGGATAGCTGTTTTCACTAAGGCTGATCAACGGGAGGTGTAAGATATCAATACGGTATGTGTATAATCATGAAATTACGCACGGTGAGGGCTGGTTTCCTCGCCCTTTACAGGAAAATGGTATCTCCTCCACAGGCAAGGGTGATTCTTCCTTCTAGCTCGCGAAGAGTTCCATCACACATACTTATTACCAACTCACAGCACAGCTCAATCAGTTATCCCTTCTGATTCCTCCCCCTCAGATGTGACGTATACCCTCCTCCGAACAAGTCTCGATAGCTCCCCCCCTCTAGACCGCTCCATAAACGCCTGCTGACTTAAAGGCGTCGTCATCTCCGAAGTAGGCATATATGCCACTTCCGCTTGTGTCGAAGTCCTTCCATGCTGGGGTGTCTTGCTTTGAGCCACCCTGCTCCTCCTCCCATGACCGCGCGAATTTGTGGCTGAATTGTTTGGGATCCAGTGATTACGGGCGGTGCGGCTGGCGGGATCTTCCTCCTCACTTCTATTTCCTCCTCCTCAGACTCGTCGTCTATACTGTCATGTTCGTCGGAAAGTGCGGAGTGAAAGCTGGTTTGCGAGCTTTCGTCCTCGGAATGCGCTCCCGCGTTGGCGATGGTGGTTGCAGTCTCTTGTTGGGGTTGGACGGCTCCCTCACCGTCGTCATCGGCACCATCGTTATCGGTTGGTTGGTTGATCATCTGCCCCCGACGGCTTACTTTGGGTGTTTCTGGCCCCGAATCCAGTATTTCTGACTAATCTCTCCGCACGCACTTCCCGCACGTGATCCTGAACAGGCCGTACAAGCGCTAAGCACCCGCGGCACATCTTTGCACAGGCGCTAAGCACCCGAGTGGCCCAAAGTGCTGCGCCACGGTTCCCCAGTTGAATATCTTCAACTCTAGCCGAGGAGTCTAGAACATGGCCACTGCCCTGAGGAAGGAGAGGGAGGGGGATGTCCATCAACGAACCCAAAGAGAAGGGAACGGGGTTAGAGGTAGTGGTCGAAAGTGAGTCCTTCCCCTTAGCATACCATAAGCCCACATATAACTACCATTCCTCTCCTCCTGACCTCTTTTAATTCCCTCTTTCTACGTTTTCTTTAGCTAGTCTCCCCACTAAAACTTACGTCCCGTTACCTTAATTCACTTTTTGTTCCACAGCAGGTATGCCTATATAAAATATGCGCTATAACTACTACTGGAACAAGGATAAGGTCTAAAGCTAAGCGAGATAACGAAGACAAGAGCTAGTCCAAAAACCTAGTCTTACTAGTAATGCAGAATGGATTCGCACTAGATTAAGAAAAATATAACGTTTATTTAAAGGATTAATTAATATACTGAGAAAATAGAAGCAGTAGTAGTAAAGCTCTTCTAGTAGTTTAGTAACGTAATAATCAGGTTTGAAGAAAAGAAATAAAACTGATATAATAACTTAAATAACAAAAGATAAGTCTAAAGAGCATTTAGTAAAGGAGCTTTCCTTAAAAGGCACACTTACGTGGTATTTAATAAAAGAGTATCAGAATAACTTATCAAAAGTAATAATCTAGTAATAGAAATAAATTAAATAATAAATAACATTACTTTAGTAAATAACGTTTAGATTAGCAGAATTAATCAGCACTTAACCTAACTGTAAACTAATAATAAACCGCCTTACACTATACAGTTATTTATTGAAATATATCACTTAGAAGACATTACATTAGTAGAGAAAGGAATAATTCTTAAATATAAACATTTCCCCTATAAATGCATTAAAGAAGAAGCGAAAGTAATGTAATACTTTAAAAGTAATAAATAAGGATATAAGGCACAGTTTTATATAAAATACCACGATACCTTGTATATGTAGGAGTATCACACACGGATAATATAAACGTCAGAAAATGAAAAGAAACCTGCTTAATAAAATAGAAACTAGAATAATATAAACTAGTATACGTTAACTATAATGAGAGCTGCTTAACTTTCTATAAGAACTATTACGTAACGAAGGAGCACTGTAAATAAGTTAAGAAGAAGTATATAGAGAAAGCTATAACGTATAGTGTTAAAATACAAAAGGGGTTAAGGTATTGGAAAACAGTGTGTGTTGAAGGTGATTTTTTATTTCTATCTTCGAGAGCGGAAGCCGTGGTATTATAGCCGTGAGGGTGGCCAGTTGTTGGGTTTTTACAACCCTAACCCGGCCAGTATGGTTGGAACAGTGTGGCTGGATCCACGCAGCCGCTCCGCGGCTGCATCCGTGGATCTGCACAGCCAAGAACTGTTGAATTCAACGCAGTCAACCAAGAACACAGTAATTACCGCCATCAAGTCTTCTTGTATTCAGGGAGCCGTCCTCTCAGCTAAGCGAAGCTCTGGTGCTCGGCCGCGCTGCGGTTCCGTGGCGCCAAGGCGCGATTACGTAATTTAACACACCCCCTCAATCTTCCACTTCCAAGTGGTTGATTGACTTCTAAATAAGAGCTTTGAAACAGTTGAAATAACGCAAAACAGTGTAGTTTCCAGAGCCTCCTTAATCACTCTTACCCATACTTATACTCTCGTACTTTAAATCCGGTAATAACCGGTTTAAAACCACCACTTCACCACCTTTAAAAAGGTCTTCCCTAGCCTTTAAATCCTCTGCCGTGATCTTGCGCGTTACATATGCGGCCAGTTATAAAGAAGTGTCTTATACGCTTATAGTGCTCCGGAATAGTTTAAACTTTAATGCTGATAAGGCTTTAATAAGGCTGTTAGTAAGCATCTTATTAGTTAGCTTGTAATTAACCGTGATCCTCCTATTTATAACCTCTTACTAGAGCTAGTAATTATAAATATCCATATATTTAAGTTTAGTTTATAACGTGGCTGTTTCTTTATTAATTAAGCTAATTGTTTATTAATTATCACATTAGAGGATAACTTTACAGTGTGTAAGGTAGACACCTAGTTTACTTAATAGGTAATCTGTGTACATTACCTCCTTTATTACTTACATTAGGGTGAGGAGCTCTGTTTTTATAGTGGATGTGGTGACGGTATCTTATTTATTTACTTACCACCTTATTATACTATTAAAAAGCTTTATAACGTAAGCTTACGAGCTTTTACGATCTTTAGAGTTATTAGTAAAACTGGCATTACTCTAGGTCTTAAAGGTATCCCTACCCTTAAGAGTTAACGTAAAGTACCACGAGCTTAGGAGGTAGTGGATATAATAATTAGCTATGTAATAATAAAGAGGTTTAGGGTTATAGTTAAATTACGGCAGTTTAAAAGCTGTAAAAGCGATATCTGGCTTAAAGATCACAGTAATATAAAGGATAAATCCCACGTTATATTAGTAATCCTGTATTAAAGCTGTAATAACCTCCTCTAAGTAAGTTAGGAGCTTTTTAATGGTAATAAGGTTCTTTAAAGGTTGTGTTATCTCCTTCTTATACTCTCTTTAACTTATATAAAGTAGGCGTTCTAACTTTATAATATACTCTAATTAGCTTAGTTAAATTAAATGCTTCTTATAGTCTTAAAGGATCTCCATTCTAAAGAATTATTAAAACAGTTTATTACCTTAAAGCTTATAAGTTTACACCAGGTACTCTATTAATATTACCATAGCACACCATTACTTAGCTTTATAAGTAATTATTATATTATTAATATAGAAGAAGATAATTATACCTCCTTTAGTGAAATAATAGGGCTTATAAGGTATTAGTTTAAAGCCCTCTCTGTAAAGGGAAGTATTAAAATGGCGTTATTAAAGGAGAGGGGACTCTTTAAGCCTGTAAAGAGCTTATTAAAGTAGGAGAACGATACCTTTCTTTTTAAAACTTAATAGTATTTATATGTAAATATTATAAGGTAATTTAATATAAATAAAAGTGTTAACTACGTTATATTAAATTAACTTAAGGTTAAAACGCATTATAATTACTATTAATAACTGGAATAATTAACTTATAAGTGTAAAGGTGTAAGTGCTCTTAAAGATTAAGCCGTACTATTAATCTCCGTAAATTACTAATCTTACCTTACATTTCTATAAGAAACTGTATTTATTAAGCTTATAAGTTAATACTTATATATAATTAAACATTTAATAACCGTTTATATTACTTTTTACAGTCTTAATTTAGGATTTCATCTTTTAGTAACTTTATAAGTGGATTACCTACACCTATATAAATTTTAGATTTTAAGAGTAATATTATAACTCTCTGGGGTTCTTTAAAGGAACAGGTAAATCTTTACAGTGTACTCTCCCTTTAAAAAGGTGCCTTTTAGGCGCCTTTTTCTTAAGTTTATACCTAAGGTCCCTATTATCACCACCACTTTAGGAGCTTATAACCTTCTTTAAAGCCTTTTTAATAGTGTGCCTCCCCTCTAGCGTTCTAATGCTTACCATTAAGTGGCTAGTATTAAACGTTACCTCCCAGGGTCTACCTTAGTGTATTATCCTATATTAATTGTAAAAGGAGTAGTTTACTTACACACATGCCATATTCACTACACTTTTATAAAAGCTAGGGAGTCTTCTAATAGTGGTGGCTGTTATAACTGTATAAGGAGGGGGTGTACTTTTAGGAGTTAGTAACACCTTAAATAATAGAACTAGTTAATAATAATTAGTCACTCTTTATTTACACCCTTTAAATACACTTTAATTAATAATAATACTTTTTAACCACTTTATTAACTTTTCCACATACTTAAATGTTTTACTAGGATTAAGAAAAAATACTTCTTTTTCCTCTTCTCTAATAAGACTTAAGGTGTACTTATCTTATTTCCTTTTAAAAAGTTTAAACTCTTTTAAAAGCTCCTCTATCTCTTATAATAATTAATTCTTAAAGTTATCTTTTAAACGCTTTAAATCACCGTAAAAGACCTCCATCTTATTAAAGACCACGTCCCACATACTTACTATAATGTTTATAAGAGGGTTTTAGATCTAATAGATGTTTAAAGACCTGTAGTTTATTAAATAACTAATTTAGGCTTTTAATTTAAGCTTATTCTTCTTATTTTCACTAAAAATCGCTTTTATAATAGAGGTGAAGGCTTTACAGCTATAAGTGTGTAGATAAGCTAAGTGTAGTTTCTAAGCTTATTAAGGCTAGCTTTCCAGTTTTATAACGTGGATTATAATATCCTTATAAAACGTGCTCTAATTTAGCGATTAGTGTGGCGTTCTATTATTTAAATATACCACACAGGAGATAATTTCACACTAAAGGTAAAAGGGTAATTTTAAACCTACTCTTATAAAGGCTATTTTTACCTTAATTACACCCCTTAAGCGCTCCACACCCCCGTTCTGTTATTAAGTATTAAGGGTGGAGGGCTTAATTTTCACACCTTTATATAAGAAGAAGCGAAAGAGCACCTTAGCTTAAAAGAGCTTATTATTAGCTTTTATCTCTTAAGGTTTATAGTGGAACTGGGTTTTATAAACTTCTTAAAAGTGTTTTAAAGCTCCCATAATTGTTATAACCTTCTTATCCTTCAGGTGGACCTCTATAATAAAGCCATTATAACAATTTATAAAGAATATAATTCTCTAGTAGCCCTTAGTATTTTAATAATAATTTAGAAAGTTAATCACCTACTGTAAGTAGGGTAATTATAACCACAGTCTTACCCTCTTACTTTCTTACCTCTTAAACTTAACTTTAATGCAGTTATTACACTTTATAAGCGTTAAAAATAGGGTAATGTAATTAGTAAGATTAACCTCTCTATAGTAAAGTTATTACCCTATAAGTCCGTTTACGTGGTTAGGGGTTTAAAAGTGCACTTTTTCCACATTATAAATAAGGTGCTCTATAACAGCTTTACCTAGGTGGCCTAAATGTAGGTGCTAGAGATAGGGGGTTATTACTATAAGCTTCTTCTTACAAATCTTAATATAGTAACACTTCCACGTCATAAATAAGGCATACGTAGCCTCCTTTTTAACATATTTAAGAATAAACTGGTTATAATGGCTTATAAGGTTAGTAAGTACAGTTCCGTTTATAATAACTAATTAATTTGCTAGAGGCTTATTATTCCACTATATACCCTACTTATAAAACTGCTAAAATAAGACTAAGTTACAGGTGAAACCTTAACAGAACGTAACGTTCTTAAGGTGAAGGAGCACCTTTTTACCGTGATAAGTAAACTTTAAGTCTATTTCACTATATCTTAAGATTGGAACTGTAAAATCTCCAGTGTAAACACAGTCGTTTTCCAGCACGTAGTGGTAATTATGGAACTGTATTAGCTTGTTAAAAATATAAAGGGTAGTGCTAGAATTTAAGATTATAAAGTTTCTTAGGGGGTATATAGCTGTTATAAAAGAGCCTTTTACTATTAAAAAGCTTACAGGAGCTCTCTTCTGTATTACTAAATCTGCCTCCTCTATAAGTTATTAACTTTCTTTACACCCTTATTCCTTAAACTTCTTAATAACTTCGTTAAAAGCCTTATCACCTTTTTAGTAAAAGTTAATCAGCACGGTTATAGTAAAGTTTAATTTCCATATATTAAGCATAAGTTTAAGGAATACTAATTAGTAATCTTTAAAATTATAATTATTATTACAGGTGGTACACTTCTTCAGACCTTTTAAACTTTTAAACCTAACTCTCTTAAGGCTCCACTTACCACACTTCTTTTTAAAATCCGCTTCTTTACCTCTACCTTTACCTTTTTAACCTTCACAGCCCTTATTACCATATTAAAAACTATAACACGCTACACCTTTATATAATTTACGGTTCTTTTAATCGTTTCCTAAGGACTCTTAATCATCAATACTATACCCTCTTACTCACTTACCTACTCTTAGCACAACCTTCTCACTATAGAACGTTAAGCCTTTTTATTCTTCCTCTTACTTTACCTAAACATTAAAACTAACTTTCCAGGTCTTTCTACCTATTACTTCTAGTATATTAGTGGTTATTAACTAGGACTTAAGGTTATTAGCTACTTAAAAGAACTGTAACTCTTTATTATAAATCGCCTTATCTTTCACAAATAGGTTAACAGTTTAGGAATAGAGAGTTAGGAGTATGTAAAAGGTACTAGTAAGTTTTATAAACCAGATCTGTAACGTTTAACAGTCTGGAACGTTTATTTACTAAGCCTCCTTCATTACTATATTCCACTTTATAATCCACTTTAAAACCTTCTTATAACTTTTAATAAACGTGTTAAGGTGCTGTTTATAACACTTATAAGCTTCCATTATTTTAATATTCTCCTAACCTTAATTCACCTTTATAATCGCCATATACTGTTATTTAAAGTTCTCCCCTACGTTAGTTATAATTACGTAAACTTTAGGGGCTATTAAAACCTGGAAATGGTCCCTTAACACCCTTAACCTCTTCTCTAGACTTTTATATTTAGTAAGGTTAATCTGGTAATCTTCCAGATCGCCTTAATAATTAGTGGTTTACACAGCTGTAAGCTTTAAGAGCCATTTAAGGTGGCGTATAACTCCGTTAATGGTTTTTCTCAGAAAGTCTGAGAACGTTAGCTTTTCCAGCTCTATTAGCCACGGTTCTTCTCCTTTAAGGTCTACGTATTTCTATAAGCCAGCTCTCTCTATATAGCTCCGGAAGCTCCTTAACCAGAGTATCCAGTCTTTTAAGCTTATATAGATAATTTCTAAGGCCTTTATATTAGCTATGGCTTTATTATTTAAAGGCTTTTACGGTATTCACAAGCGTTAATGCCTAACAGGGGCTGCTCGTTAACGGTTTATTTAGCTTAACGCGTGAAAATCAGGGCTCTATACACATCGTAATTTACACACCAATAGAAAAGCAGTAATATTATCGCTTATTTAAGACTCTTAATTGTTAAATTTAACGCAGTTAACTAAGAATACAGTAATTACCGCCATCAAGTCTTCTTATATTCAGGGAGCCGTCCTCTCAGCCAAGCGAAGCTCTGGTGCTCGGCCGCGCTACGGTTCTGTGGCGCCAAGGCGCGATTACGTAATTTGACAAGAACGCCAGACTCCACTGCCAACCTCGTATTCAGTCAGCTAACCTCACTTCACAGAAGCGAGTGTGGCTAATGCACTCCGTGCACTGGCCACCCTCACGGCTATAATAACACGGCTTCCACTCTCGAAGATAGAAATAATTAATCACCTTTAACACACACTGCTTTCCAATGCCTTGACCCCTTTTGCGTTTCAACACCAGTGCACGAAGTGCATTAGCCACACTCACTTCTGCGAAGCGAGGTTAGCTGACTGAATATAAGGTTGGCAGTGGAGTCTAGCGTTCTTAGCTGTGCAGATCCATGGATGCAGCCGCGGAGCGGCTACGTGGATCTAGCCACACTGTTCCAACCACACTGGCCGGGTTAGGGTTGTAAAAACCCAACAAAGGGTGTAAAGAAAGTTAATAACTTATAGAAGTAGATTTAATGGTAAAGAAGAGAGCTCTTGTAAGCTTCTTAATAGTAAAAGGCTCTTTTATAACAGCTGTATACCCCTTAAGAAACTTTATAATTTTAAATTCTACCACTACCTTTTATATTTTTAACAAGTTAATATAGTTTTATAACTATTACTACGTACTGGAAAACAACTATGTTTATACCAGAGATTTTACAGTTCCAATCCTAGGATATAGTAAAGTAGACTTAAAGCTTACTTATTATAGTAAAAAGGTACTCCTTCACCTTAAGAACGTTACGTTCTGTTAAAGTTTCGCTTGTAACTTAGTCTTACTTTAATAACTTTATAAGCAGAGTATATGGTAGAATAATAAGCCTCTGGCAAATTAACTAATTGTTACAGACGAAACTGTACTTACTAACCTTATAAGCTATTACGACTAGTTTGTTCTTAAATACGTTAAAAAGGAGGCCACGTGCGTTTTATTTATAACATAAAAGTGTTACTATATTAGGATTTGTAAGAAGAAGCCTGTAATAGCGACTTCTTATCTTTAACACTTACACCTAAGCCACTTAGGTAAAGCTATTATAGAACACTTTATTTATAATATGGAAGGAGTACGCTTTTAAACCCCTAACTACGTAAAAGGACTTATAGGGTAATAACTCCACTATAAAGAGGATAATCTTATTAATTACGTTACCCTATTTCTAACGCTTACAAAATGTAATAACTGCGCTAAAGGCAAGCTCAAGAGGTAAAAGAGTAAGAGGGCAAGACTACAGCTATACTCGCCCTGCTTACAGTAAGTAATCGACTTTCTAAATTACTATAAAGATGTTAAAAGTTATTAAAAAACTATTAACTCGGGGCATTTGTTCAGGTCGACCCTGTCGTTCTTTTTAGGCTCTATATGTAATATTACTGTAGCCGTTTATGTACATAGCGATGCGTTCTCTGGCGCGTGCCACTGTTAAAAAGGAGCCGCGCTGCGCGGTTCTTTAAACCGTGCTTCTTTCAATTAACAATCGATCTGACGATTTTTCACCACGAAGACCTTCCATTAAAAGTCCATTGACATTCTGGCCCTTCGATCGAAGGAAGATAACCTGATCCATGGTCGCGTTTCCTTTATTGTTCCATGCTAGACTCCGTTCTATACTAGGCACCATTATATACTAGGTTTTGTTCCATACTAAGTACGTATTTGTTTTTCTACGTTAGTTGCATTTGTGTCCCTCCGATCGGAGGACTAGTAGTCTGGGAGTCGGCCTTTCAGGCCGATAACAACGTTCTGTAAGTGTGGTTCTCTTTATGGTTTCTTCCCTGTTACGCCATTGTATTAGTTTACTATATTCTTTACAAATCGCTATAACGGTTTTATTATAAAGGTTTACCTAAAGGATAAAAAGGCTATAACGATTGTAGGAGCTTTAAAACACTTTTAAGAAGTTTATAAAACACAGTTCCACTACAAACTTTAAAAGATAAAAGCTGATAATAAGCTCTTTTAAGCTAAGGTGCTCTTTTACTTTTTCTTACGTAAAGGCGTAAAAATTAAGCTTTCTGCCTTTAATACTTAATAACAGAACAGGGGTGTAGAGTGTTTAGGGAGTGTAATTAAGGTGAAGGCAGCCTTTATAAGAGTAGGTTTAAAACTACCCTTTTACCTTTAACGTGAAACTATCTCTTGTGCGGTATATCTAAATAACAGAACGCTACGTTAATTGCTGAACTAGAGCACGTTTTATAAGGATATTATAATCCACGTTACAAAACTAGAACACGTTACAAAACTAGAAGGCCAGCCCTAATAAGCTTAGAAACCACACTTAGCTTATCTGTGCACTTGTAGCTGCAAAGCCTTTACCTTTATTACAGAAGCGATTCTTAATAAAAATAAGAAGAATAAGCTTAAACTCAGAGCCTGGATTAGTTATTTAGTAAGTTATAAGTCCTTAAACATTTATCAGATCTGGAACCCTTTTATAAACACTGTAGTAAGTATATAAGACGTAGTGTTTAATAAGATGGAGGTCTTTTATAATAATTTAAAATGTTTAAAAGATAACCTTAAGAATTAATTGTTATAAGAGATAGAGGAGCTTTTGAAAGAGCTTAAGCTCTTTAAAAGGAAATAAGATAAGTATGCCCTAAGTCATATTAGAGAAAAGAAAGAAGAAGTATTTTATCTCAGTCTTAGTAAAGCATTTAAGTATATAGAAAAGGTAATAGAGTGGTTAGAGAGTATTATTATTAATTAAAGCGCACTTAGAGGGTGTGAATAAGGAGTAATTAATTACTATTAACCGGTTCCACTACTTAAGGCGTTACTAACTCTTAAGGGTATACCCCCTCCTTATGTAACTATAATAGCTGCTATTATTAAAAGACTCCCTAGCTCTTATAAAAGTATAACGAATACAGCACGTATGTAAGTAAACCACTCCTCTTACAATTAACGTAGGATAATATATTAAAGCAGACTTTAAAAGGTAGCGTTTAATATTAGCCGCTTAGTAGCGAGTATTAAAACGTTAAAGGGGAGGTAAATTATTAAGAAGGCTTTAGAGAAGGTTATAAGCTTTTAAAGTAGTAGTGATAATAAGGACCTTAAGTATAAACCTAAAAAGAAAGTGCTTAAAGGGCGCCTTCTTAAAGGGAGAGTATACTGTAAAGATTTACCTGTTCCTTTAAAGAACCTTAAAGAGTTACAGCATTACACTTAGAATCTAGAATTTACGTAGGTGTAGGTAATCTAGTTATAAAGTCACTAAAAGATGAAATCTTAAATTAAGATTATAAAAAGCAGTGTAAACGGTTATTAAGTGTTTAATTATATATAGGTATTAACTTATAAGTTTAATAAACACGGTTTTTTATAGAAATGTAAAGTGAGATTAGTAATTTATAGAGATTAATAGTGTAACTTAATCTTTACAAGTACTTATATCTTTATACTTACAAGCTAATTATTCCCGTTATTAATAATAATTACAGCGCGTTTTAACCTTAAGTTAATTTAATATAATGTAATTAATACCTTTATTTACGTTAAATTACCTTATAATATTTATATATAAATGTTATTAGGTTTTAAGAAGAAAGGTATTATTCTCCTACTTTAATAAGCTTTTTATATGCTTAAAAAGTCCCCTTTCCTTTAATAACGTTATTTTAATATTTCCTTTTATAAAAAGGGCTTTAAACTAATACTTTATAAACCTTATTATTTTATTAAAGGAGGTGTAGTTATCTTCTTCTACGTTAATAATATAATAATTACTTATAAAGATAAGTAATAACGCATTACAGTAAAATTAATAAAGCACCTAGTGTAGATTTATAAGTTTTAAGGTAGTAAGCTGTTTTAATAGTTCCTTAAAATAAAGATCTTTTAAAACTGTAAGAAGCGCTTAATTTAGCTAAGTTAGTTAGAGTATATTATAAAGTTAAAACGCCTACTTTACGTATGTTATGGAAAGTATAAGAAAGAGATAGCATAACCTTTAAGGAACCTTATTACTACTAAAGAGCTCCTAACCTACTTAAAGGAGGTTATTACAGCTTGAATACAGGATTACTAACGTAAGGTGGGATTTATCTTTTATACCGCTGTGATCTTTAAGCTAGATATTGCTTTTATAGCTTTTAAATTACTGTAATATAATTATAACTTTAGACCTCTTTATTATTATATAGCTAATCGCTATATCTATTACCTCCTGAGCTTGTGGCACTTCACGTTGACTTTTGAGGGTAGGGATACCTTTAAGACTTGGAGTGACACCAGTTTTACTAATAACTTTAAGTATTATAAAAGCTTGTAAGCTTACGTTATAAAGCCTTTTAATAGTGTAGTAGGGTAGTAAGTAAATAAATAAGATACTGTTACTATATTTACTATAAAAGTAAAGCTTTTTACCTTAATATAAGTAGTAAAGGAGGTAATATATACGGATTATTTACTAAGCGAATTAAGTGTTTACTTTATGTACTGTAAAGTTATCTTCTAGTGTGATAATTGGTAAACGATCGGCTTAGTTAATAAGGAAACGGCTACGTTATAAACTAAATTTAAGTATATAGATATTTATAATTACTGGCTCTGGTAAAAGGCTGTAAATGGGAGGATTATGGTTAATTATAAGTTAACCGATAAGATGCTTACAGACGGCTTTATTAAGGCCTTATTAGCACTGAAGTTTAAACTATTTTAAAGCGTTATAAGTGTATAAGACGCTTTTTTATAAATAGCTGCATGTGTGATGTGTGAGATTACGGCAGAGGACTTAAAGGCCAGGGAAGACCTTTTTAAAGGTAGTAAAGTAGTGGTTTTAGACCAGTTATTGCTAGATTTGGAGTGTGAGAGTATAAGTATAGATGAGAGTGATTAAGGAGGCTTTGGAAACTATACTGTTTTACGTTAGTTTAACTGTTTTAAAGCTCTTATTTAAGAGTTAATTAACCACTTGGAAGTGGAAGATTAAGGGGGTGTGTCAAATTATGTAATTGCGCCTTGGCGTCACGCAACTGTAGCGCAGCCGAGCACAAGAGCTTCACTTGGCTGAGAAGACGGCTTCCTGAATAGAAGAAGACTTGATGGCGGTAATTACTGTGTTCTTGGTTAACTGCGTTGAAATTAACAAATCCAGAGTACAGTGCTTCTAACAAAACCCCCTTCTTTCTAATAAATATACATATTCTTAAGGCTTTTTTAAATCCTTAAATATTAAGTCAGGTGACCAGCTTTTAGACCAACCCCCTTTTAGACTACAAGGTTCTATAAGGATAACTAACCCTTGCTACTAACTCTTCTATTTCAATCGCCCGCAACTTCATGAATTTGATTCCAATTTATTTCCTTCTTTTTTCAATAGCTTAAGAATTTACAGATGAAGCTATATACCGAGTTCGATTTGCAGAACGCCCTTGCGGAGTATGCTAAAACTGGCAAACTCTGCGATGCGGCTAAAAACCACAGCATCCCCCACAAATCGATCTAAAGGCAGCAATCCAGCTACCTACTTTTAAATAATGAACTAGAAGCTTTCTCCAGCACTGGAAGAATGTCTTCCAGAATGGACTCTCTTTTAGGGGGTTATTAGTAACCCCCTAACCTACAGGCAAATCTGGAAAGTGGGTACTAGAATACTTGCCGCCTCTGAAGAGCTAGCCCACTATGGAAAGCACTAGTGCTGCTGCTTTTTAAATCGAAATCCTTCCATTTTTACTAAGAGACCACAGAGCATCCACGCACACCGTGCTAACTAAGCCTACAAGGCCGTTATTCAGCCTTAGTTTAACTTCCTGGAATTTTTAAGGGTTAAGGCTATTTTACTAGAAAATAAGTATAATATAGACGAAACTGGTATAGCTAATAATATTAATGAATACAGTCTAGTTACAAGCTCCAGATTTAAAAAGCTTTTATAAAAGAGGAAGTTTAGAGACTGAATTTAAACAACTATTTTAAGTGTGTTTTAGCTAACGGCTGGTTTTTAAATCTACTAGTTATTTTTAAGGGTGGGAGCCTTTAGTAATAGTGGTACTTATACAATTTAACCCTATTTGAAGGTTAGGCCTTTAAACTAACTAAAAACGGGTAGATTAACGATAACACTGCTGTTAAATAGCTCTGTAAAGTCTTTCTTCTAGCCACTTAGCCAGCTAACCTTTAGGAGAAACGCCTCCTTATTTTAGATAGCTATAGCAGTTATATTACTAAGGAATTTATATAATTAGCTTTTACTAATAACGTACAGTTATTATTTCTACTAGCTGACACTTCTTACGTTCTCTAGCCTGTGGATATAGCCGTTTTCAGCTCGTTAAAAGCTAATTACAGGGCACAGTTAAATAACTGGTTTTTTAACCTAATTAGCAACTTTATAGCTATAAAACAAGCCTTGTTAAAATGCTATAGGCGCGCCAGAATTTACAGAATAACTAAGTTAAATATTAAAGCTGGTTAAAAGGCCTTAGGGTTATAGCTAGTCTCTTTAAGGAAGCCCTTAAGTAATAGCTTTATTATTAAAAATTCTAATAACTACGTTAGTACAGTAGCACCTACACCTTCTGTAAGCCTTAAGTCTATTAATAACCTTATTCTAAGCAGGAATTCGAAGCACTAGCTTTTATAGTTTACCCTTAAAAAGGCTAAGGATTTCTCAGCTTAAGGGGAGTGTTTTCTATGTAATATTAAATGTACTGCTAGCAAACGGCTTTTTATGCGGAAAACCTATAAAGGATTTGATAGTATAGCCTTTTAATTGGCTACTATTTAATAATAATTGTAAGCGGCTTAGGAAGACCTTAAACGTGTAAGAGGCCAGAAGAGAAGGAGGGTGGAAATCGACTCTAATAAGGCCTTTACTGGTATTGAAGACATCTGCCGCGCATAGAGATTAGCTGCTAGGGAGGATATTACACATTCTGGAATTTCAGAAGAAGAGGAATTGTGACGACCCTGCAGGCCGTCACTTGGGCCGGAGTGGCCCGACGAATCCCCCGCACAAGGAACAGTGCAGAAGGACAGTACGCACAGTACTGCGCACTGGGCCAGGGGTGCAAAGACCCGAAGCCCCTACAACTAACCAGCAGTTGCTCAGTCTTGGCAGGAGTGCTTACCTACTAAGCATCTAAGGAACCTCTAAGTAAGGAGTGCTTAGTAGCAGGTTACTTAGTTCCTTACTAAGTAACAGGCCACTAAGCAAGGTATAAGGTACCTCTGGCTAGTTAGTATAGATAGTTATGGTTATACCTATAACCACTATAAGGGACTTTAGTTCCTCACGCTAGTATTTAATTATTCATTTATGTCTTACTGTTCAGACTTACCTCTGTGCATTATAGTGATAACGACTTATAGTAACATTAAACCCCCTGTCTAAGAGTGCTAGCTTAATAAACTGTCTTCAGAACACCCCCTACCTATTAACGTCCTACTATACATTCTATCTTAACCTATACCAGTCCTCTTAAGGCCTATATTAGATGTAAGTTATAATACGATACTAACGTCCAGTTCTAAACGCTATTTATTAAATTCCCAAACACCACCTCTCTCCCACTAACATGTCAACCTCTAGAAAAGGTAAAGAGATCAAAGAGGTGTAAGCCTAACCTTAGCTCCTTACTATTAATAAGTTAACTGCACGCCTTAAAGACTTAAACCTTAACCAGCAGGGACTAATTAAAGAACTTAACAAAGCTTTTCCTAAAGACACTAAAAGCTGTATCAGTCTTATCGAAAAACTCTAAGCCTAATTTAACGTTATTAAGCTAGAGAATAATAACCTTAAAGGCTTGTAAAAGAAACGAGTAAAGCTCCCCCCACCATTACACTTTAAGGGAGACTCTGTGTAACTAAAGTCCTAAATAACCTAGCTCCAGAGTTATATTACCTATTATAATAAGCAGTTCTTTAAAGAAGAAGGAAAGGTCAGGTTCACTAAAGCCTTATTAAACAGAGTAACCAGTTACTAATACAAACCCTATATAAAGACAATTAACAACCTCTTTATAAACAGAGTATGTAAAGAGGCCCTTAAGATTTAAGCTCTTTTTAACAACTTCGATATATTTATTAACTAACTCTGGACTGAGTTTAAAGAACTAAACGCCCCCTAGCAGGCTAAGTAACGCCTTATAGCTCTAAGGCAGACGTCCTTAATCTTTAAGTTCTCCACATACTTTAAATTAAAAGTAGTAAAGACTAAACTTAGTTAAAAGGCCTTAATAATGCTGTTCTGGAGTGGCCTGAAGGAACACGTTACTAAAGACCTTTACTGAGAAGACTAACTAGACTGCTTATAAGAACTGGTTAAAATAGCTATTAAGGTTAATAATCGGTACTATAATCACTATTATAAGAAGAACTTCTAAAAGGAATAAACCCCTTACTAGCTAAGCAAACTTAAGAAAGGGAACTAGTTAACTACGACAGGTTACCACCCCAGGCTAATAAACATTAGTATAGTAAACTGTTAGAACTAACCCAACTGCAATAAGCCGTAACGACAGCAGCAGCAGAAGTAGCCTAAAGACCTATTACAGGTCTAGTGCTTTAACTGTAATAAGAAAAGACATATAACACAGTAATACCTATTACTAAAGTAAGTTAGTTAAAAACCCGTTCTAGAAGGAGGAAAGCACGTCAGGTTCAACTTAGGAGATATCTATATCAGGATAATAGGTAATAAAAAAGACTGTACTTAAATAAATAAGTGTAACTTAAAAGATAAGGACGAAGAAGAAGAAGAACCCCAGGACGTAATATACCTAATCCTTAAGGGTGTCCTAGAAAAGTTAGTTATAAAAGTGTAAGTTGTTACAGACTGACTTTAAGGTGGAAACTTAAAACCACTAAAGGTGCAGGTTATAAAAGACCAACTCTAGGAAGAAATGTTCCAGTTAGCTGTAGCAGGCCTTAAAAACCTTACCCTATAAGCCTAGGAATTAAAGAAGTCTAAGAAGGACCCTAACTTGGACTTTACTAAAATAGTAGAGGGAGTTAAAGAACTAGCCCTCCAGGCCACCTAAGCGGTAAAGTAAATATTAAAAGGTGAAAAAGAATAAACTGAGAGAATTAAATTGGAGAAACGGAAGTTCTTCTTAACAGTACCCCTTAAGACTCTTAAGTACTTTAAGCACGCTAAGTAAATCAGTACCCTTACCTCCCTAGAAGAGGGACAGCTTAAATAGCTGCCCTGTATTAAAGCTAATGTACTTTAAACCGGTACCTTAAAGGTCCCTTAAGAAAGCATAAAGTAAGCATACTAACAGAGGGTCTAAGAGCTGAAGGAGAAACATTAAGAGTTAGTAGATGAAGTAAAAGACCTGCAAGTCAAGAGCCTTACCGTGACGTTTAAGGATAAAGTAGTGGAAATTAAGTTAAAACTCTATAATAAAGTTCACTTTACTAATTAACTTAAATATTAACTTATTAAGGAAGATCACTTTGTAAAAGAATAAGCTGGGTTATTACTACCCAAGTTCTGGGAAAAGGTTTAGGAGAAATAACGCACATAGAGGCAAGTGGAAGAAGAGAAAAAACAAGGCGCCACTTCCCCCGTTCCGTACTCCATAACTGCAGCACCCGCAGTCAACGTTAACTACCCTAATTACAGAGATATACTGTAAATCAATTACGTATATAATAACTACACTCTTAACCGGCATTATAAACCTAAAGCCCTTTATAACCACTTCCTAAGCACATAAAGACGGGACTACACTGTTACTAAAGTAAAGTTAAAACCAGCTTACTACCAGATCTCCTACTCCCTAATAAAAGAGTCTAGTAATAAGCGGAAAGTCGCCGTAATCAATTAGGCTCCCGCTACGTGCTGGTAAGGAGGAGTGCTTAACAACTGCCCCATCGTAACGTGCTCGTTATATCTTAACGGAAAAGCTAAAGAATAGCAGAAGTAGGAAGACTACTAGCAGATCTAAAAGTAAAAAGACATTACTGTAATCTAAGCCTGTAAAGTGTACTATCGTTTTATTAAAGACTTTAAAAACATTATACCGTTTAAAGTCGATTAGACGTTAAGGTGTAAGAATTTAGGAAAGGTTAATCGTCAAGTTTACTAAAGCTGCTTATTTTTCTAGAAGGAATTAAGAAAAGGTTACGGGCTCTTTAGAAGGGCTGGAAACTAATAGTTCACTAGTTAGTAAAAACCTTAAGAAGAAGGAGAGGCATTTAGAGGTTAGGCTAGATAAGACCTTAAGGATAAGTAATTACTATAACTTAAATATTAAAGGAGTATAAGTATTATTCTGTCAGTATTAATATAACAGACAGAAGAGGGAGGCTATTTAAGGTAAGAGCAGTAATTAATAGCGGGAGTGCTTCTAACCTAATACACCCCTTACTAGTTAACTAAAGGAAACTCCTTAATAAAGAGTATAAAGAGGTTATCCCCATTTAAAATGGTGAAAAAGGCCTGTATTAATATAATAACAGTAAAGTTACCCACTATTTACTACTCCTAATTAAAGTAGATAGGGATAAATAATAAGTAGACTTTAACGTTACACTAGTTACAAGATATAATATAATCTTAAATCTACCCTAACTAGAAAAGTATAACCTTATAATTAACTAAAGGAGTAGTTACCTTACCTTTAGTAAGTCCCCTAGCTGTAATTACAGTTTGGAAAAAGCTAAGAAAGTACCGAACCGTTCTAAAGATACACGGAGCATTTAGAAGCACGCTAAACCCTTAAAACTAAGCATAATTTAAGTTAGGTTTATTAAGACGGTTAAAGGACCAGAAGGTCTACCACACTACCTAAATAACAATTCAGAAGGTAAAAAGAAGCAAGAAGCTAACTTACAGATAAGTAAAGAAGTTAACTTATTTAAAATACTTACAGAGTATAGGAAGTTCACCCTATTTTGAAAAAAGATACCGTAACTACCGGACTATAAACCGTAAGACCACAAAATCAAGTTAAAGCTAGGAGCAAAACTCCACAACTTCCAGCCTTATTATCTAAACCCCCAGCAGGCTGAAGCCTTACAGGAGTACGTTAATAAAAACTTAAAGAATAAGTTCATTGTAAAATCCCAGTCCTTAGCAGAATACCCAGTACTGTTTATCTTAAGGAAAGGAGACAGTAAACTACGTATAGTTATTAACTACTAAACGTTAAATAAGGATATAATTAAGAATCGTTACCTATTACCACTTATTATGGAAATATAAGAACGGATTACTAAAGTAAACTAATTCTCTAACCTTAACTTCCCTATAGGATTTAACTATATTAAAGTGAAGGAAAAGGATAAGCATAAAACAGCTTTCTAGACTCGTAATGGGCATTACTAATACTGTGTTATGCCGATAGGATTAACAAACGCCCCTGTAACTTTTTAAAGCCTTATCGATAATATCCTCTGCCCCTTCCTTAATAAGTTTGTCTTTATGTATTTAGATAACGTTTTAATTTACTCCGAAACTTTAAAAGAACACTGAAAGCACATACGATAGGTTTTAACAGCTCTTGAGAAGGCGAAACTAATAATAAACCCGGAGAAAAGCCACTTCCACGTTCAGGAACTAAACTATTTAGGGTTTAAAGTAACCCCTAGAAAGCTTAAAATGTAATTAAAGAAGACAGAAACAATCAGGGATTAACTTACTTTAAAAAACTAGAAAGAGTTATAAACTTTTATCAGCTTTACAAACTTCTATTATTATTTTATCAGGTACTTTACAAAGATTGTAAAACTACTTTATAAACTCACAGGTAAGGGAAAGCTATTTAAGTAGACTGATAGATAGTAGAGGGCGTTTAAAGACCTTAAGTACACCTTCGTTATAGCATTAGTCCTAGCCCTTCCCGATTTCTTAAAGTTTTTCCGAGTCGAAACAGACTCCTTAAAGTTCGCAATCGGCAGAGAACTTAGTTAAGTCCAGGACAATAGGAAACGTTACCCAGTTACCTTCTTATTAAAAGGAATCTACGGCCTAGCCCTGTAATACTTAATTTATAATAAAGAATTAATAACGATTATTTAATGCTTTACTAAATAAGCACTATATCTAAGCGGTACGGAAGAACCAGTCCAGGTCTTTTTAAATTATAATAACCTCTAGTACTTCCTAATAAAGGAACTTAACCCACAGTAAGTATAATAGGTAAAGTTAATAACCCCGTTCCACTTCCAGATCCACTACGTTAAAGGAAAAGATAATAAGCGAGCTAATACTCTTAGTCAGAGATAGGATTATAAAGATACTAATTTAATCTTAATCCTTATCACTATATTTAATAAAGTAAAGAACAGCATATTAAAACATACGTTATAAATATTAGATAACTAGACGCTAAAATAAACCATTAACGTCTATATAAACTTATAAACAAAGTATAATATCTATTAGTAATAACAGGACTTTTAAGTAAGAAGGTTAGCGGAAAGAACCTGTAAGTATAAGTGCCCTTTAAGAGACTTCTCAGGGCACGTGTAAGACTGTAATAAAGAGTACCTAAAGTATCTAAACTATAATAAAACTGGTTATTAGCTAGAACTGTTATTAAAAGGCGTAAATAGCACACTTAAACTAAGAGTAAGGCTTTAATATTAAGAGAAACTGTACATTTATAACCTAAATAAACGGAAAAAGTACGTCTAGTAGGTCCACAAGTCCCAGCTTAAAGGACATATAAGCCGGGCTAAGACTCTTACATAAGCTTAACAAACGTATGCCTTCCTAGGAATAAAGAAGTTAATTAAGGAAGTGGTTAATAACTGTAACATCTGCTATAAGAAGTAAAACTAATATTATAAGCCTTATAAGCTTCTTAAACCACTTCCTGTACCTTAAGTGCTATAAAGTTTAATCTCACTTAACTTTATCACCAGGATTCTAAAGTTTAAGGACCCTATTACAGAAGTTACCTATAATTAAATCCTCGTAATAGTTAATAAGTTAACGAAATAAGCCTACTTTCTACCAACCTTAAAGGATATAACAGCAGAGTAACTCGCTTATATCTTTAAGAAAAAGGTAGTTTTATAACACCTTTAACTAAATAATATTATTACAGATTAAGATAAGCTAATCGTATTAAAGTTCTAGTAAGGGCTAATGTAAAGAATAGGTGTGAAAAGTAAGCTTTCGATAACATTTTACTTATAAATAGATAATTAAACGGAATAAGTTAATTAGATATTTATAATATATTTTTAAACTTATATTAACTTTAAATAAGATAATTAATTTAAGTTATTACTAACAGCACAGATAGCCTATAATATAACACTAGTTAAGTTAATAAGTATATTACTATTCTTCACTAATTACGGTAAAGAGTTTAAATTCCGTTAAAGCCCGCCCACAGGTGCTCCCTAAGCTGTAATCCACGCAGACTAGATATAAAAGTTACATAACTATCTGTAAGCTAAACTTAAGTTTATACGCGAATAAATAAAGAAGTTTACTAATAAACACCAAACCAAACAACTAGTACTTAAAAAAAGACTCTACTATAATAGTAAACAAGTTAAGGGACTGACTTTTTAGGAAGGGGACTATGTTTACCTTTTTTTACAAAACCTGCATTTGAAATGGCTTAATAAAAAGCTCGACTTTAAAAGGTACAGACCGTTTTAGATTAAGAAAAAGGTCACCACCTCTAATTACAAACTAGACCTGCCCGCCAGCATAAAGGTGCGGACTAAGGTTTTTCACATCTTACTTTTAAAACCTGCCTTAAAAGGAGTTCCTCTAGAAAAGAAGATTAAGATTAATGCTAATAAGGATAAGTACAACGTTAAGGAAGTTGTAAATTTACAAAAGGGAAAGAATACGTTTAAGTATCTCGTTAAGTAGTTAGATTATAATCCTAAGAGTAACTTATAAGAGTTAGTTAAAAATCTTAAGTGCTTAAACTTAATTACGGAGTTCTACTAAAAAAATCTAAACTAATTAAAACTAATAATAAGAATTAAAAGTAAGATAAGATTTAACATTTAAATTACTATACTGAAGAGTAAGACTACTGTAGGACTTAAAGCCTAAGAAGTAGTAGGAAACTCCTTAGTAAGTACGGAAGGATATTTATTAAAACCTTAACTAGGGTTATAAGGACCTTAGACCTAATAAGGAGGCTGGGCCTCTAAAGCCCCTAGAGCTCCACTAACACCGTTAAAAAGAAAGTTAGTAAAAGAAATAAACGCGTTATTACTACTTTACAGAACCGTAAGAGGAAAGAAGCTACAAACTAAGTTAAGAAGAGGTTATCAGCTGTAGCGATCTCTTGGAAAAAGAACTGGCAGGTGTTCCTATTAAAAAGCCTCCCCAGTCGAAAGACTCGCTAGCTTTAGGAGGAGCAGCTAGATAGGCCTCCTCCTGTTCCTAGAAACGAAAGATCTCTACCTCCTGACTAAACGTAGAAAAAGCTCGCTTCTCTATACAACAGTGTTAGGTTTCAATCCGTTTAAGTTAAGTAACGGCTTTATGGAGCTTTTGGGTTTTTAACTCTAAGTTCCACATAGTAATGTTATACTCTGTATCGAGACAGTGCTTCTCGGAAAGGAGCTACTAAAGGAAAGCGTTGTTATAACTAAATACGTCACACGAAGATAAAACTCTTACTAGTAAATATTTAAAGTAACTGTCTAATTATGCTGTAATAAGATAAGAAAGCGATTTTAAAAAATAATAACTATAAGGTGACATTTACGATCTAAAAGTCGAAGTAAAGTCTGTAAGGTTACGATAATAAGAGGTGCTGTTCTTTAAAGTACGCTTTTACACACGGTTAGTAGGTATAGTTGTGTTAAGAAAAAAAGGAACGCTTTTACTAAGGTTCTTTATAGAAAAAGAACGTTAAAGAGGGGGAATTGTGTGACAACCCTACAGGCCGTCACTTAAGCTAGAGCGGCCCGATAAATCCCCCGTATAAGGAACAGTGCAGAAGGATAGTACGTACAGTACTGCGCACTGGGCTAGGGGTGTAAAGACCTAAAGCCCTTATAACTAACCAGCAGTTACTCAGTCTTAGCAGGAGTGCTCACCTACTAAGCATCTAAAGAACCTCTAAGTAAGGAGTGCTTAGTAGCAGGTTACTCAGTTCCTCACTAAGTAACAGGCCACTAAGCAAAGTATAAGGTACCTCTAGCTAATTAGTATAAATAGTCATAGTTATACCCATAACCACCGTAAGGGACTTTAATTCCTTACACTAGTATTTAATTATTCATTTATATCCTACTGTTCAGACTCACCTCTATACATTATAATAACAACGACCTACAGTAACATTAAACCCCCCGTCTAGGAGTGCTAGCTCAACAAGCCATCTTCGGAACGCCCCCTACCTGTTGGCGTCCTGCCATACGTTCTGTCTTAACCCGCGCCAGTCCTCTCAAGGCCTGTGTCAGGTGCAGGTCGTAATAGGAATCTGACACTGTAAGCTGTATTAACGTAGCTATCTAATTAACGAAGTTGTGGGCAATTAAATTATATAATGTAGTAGGGCGGCGATTTTAGTGCGTGGTCTAAAAGGGGGTTAGTCTAAAAGCTGGTCACCTGACTTAGTTATATTATAAAATATTATAAAATGTTTTACCATTATTACTACCCTTGAGATTTCACAGAGCCTTTATTATAGTTGTGAATAGTGGCAAGGTGTAGTGGCAAACGGTGGCCCACACCAGCTGGTTATTTCAGCTCCTGTGAGCTCCATTCAGCTTCGTTATCCACACCTTTCTGGCGTTCTGGCTCTGGCCAGAACCCCCTTCTTTCTGACAGAACCTGAGGGCCCCACTTCCATGTGGGGCCTCACATGAACAGGCACAGCGACTTTAGCTGGGCACAACGTACAACTAGAATAAAGGGCCTCTGGCGAAGTCAGAGGGAGAGAACAAGCAATTCTCACAAGCAATACAATCACGCAGTTGCAACCCCCATCAAACCCACTAAATCCAGTGTGCAGCGCTTCTGACAGCTTAGAGTGACTTTGCACCCCCTTCGTCTGAGAGTACTTGCATAAACACCCAGCCTTCCGATCACCAACCCCTAGGGTGCCTGCCTTACGCTCCATCATGACGCTCACCCGCGACCTGTCTTGACGCACCTTCGGGTGCAGGCTGTAACAACCTGACGGGATCGGTAGATAGCCACTGTTTTGGTAAGCAGCGGCGAATGCTCACTAAAACCCTCTTCAGAGCGAACTCATGAGGTAGGGCGGGTGTATTGCTGCCTGTGCAACCGCACACCTACGTTCTCGGCCAATGTACTCTGGCAGGCGGCAGCGTGGCTCGCCGCCTACTCCCGAGGGGGGCTAAGGCTTTGGGTAACATTGCAGACTTCTGGGCGCCATTGGCCAAGGAGGGCGAAGAGCGGGGAAGGTGCTGGTGTATGTGTATGCGGCGTTCCTTAAATCAGGCCACCCAGGTGGTGCAACCGATCTGCGGCACCCTCTATCCTTATTGACCACAGGGAGTTTGCCCCTCGTCTCCATATGGGGGCGGGGGAGCACGGTTTCCTGCCGTGCTTTCGGTCGTAGGACTTGGCTTCGCGACAATAACGAGTGATGTGGATAGGGATAACTACCTAGATATTGGGGTTGCAATGGTATAAGACTCTCGGCACACACACGGAAGAATCTCGCTGGAATTAGAAACGTGTCGCTGTCTCAAGGGATAGACTACTTGGCCAACCTCTCCATGCGTGGATTGAGGGGTACCAACGCTTCTTCCATTGCCAGCGTACGCTGAAGCTATGATAATGGTGACAACACCATGACGGGGTAGGTAGCTAATGGCTGCCGATTCGTTCGTTCGGGGGCTTGTTGCGGGCTTCTCGCATCCTTCCCTTCATTCTTTTAATCGCTCTCATCTGGAGTGCAACTTTGATGCATTGATACCCGAGCCGCTCCATGTGCGGTTGCGTCGGCCAACCGGCTTCCATATATGTGAGAGTTATGTTCGAGCTTGCCATTCCATTGGTAGTTGATGAGGGAGCCAAGCCGATCTAGTTAGCGTATCAAAAATCTCGCATCTGCCACTGACACGGCTAGATCTGTGTTATTCGCTGGCGGTTTTCGCTTGGTTGGTATTCAGGCCTTCTCTCGTTAGCGGGACCGCCCTTATCACTTTCGACAACCCAAGCAATCGGTTGACAAAATAAAAGAGATTCCATACCTGACTGGTACTTATCTTAAGGCAGACTTTCTGTGGTGAGGGGGGGGGACTTTCTGGTACTATCAGTTTGTCACCTGCCAGATCCTTGGTAGCTGAGATCACCCCATCTTATCGCAACTCAGCACTCCTTCATCTACGAATTGTTAGAGATTATTAGGGCACGTTAGTCGTGTCGTGATTTCCTACCTGCCAAGACCTTTTGTGAGTCTGTTATTTTGTCAACCGCTTGCCAAGGGTATTGAAATGAAGTAACCTGGATTAAGTTGCTGAAGTAACTGCAAACCTTCCAGGCAAAGAACCACCTTGTTCTTGCAGGCCTGTCATTTTTGGACGCCTCGGTTACTTAATGAGGCTACATCTTCTCTGATACTCACCCACCAACACCTCTCTCCTCTGCGCCCCGCTCTTCCCTCTCGCACTCCCAAGGGCCAAACACTACTCAGATCAATTTAACGCAAACTTTCTATCCCTCATCGACATTATAAATCCTGGCCGGGGAACCGAAGGCTCAGTGATTTCCGCTTTGACGTTCAACACAATAGAAATCAGAAACCCCTCTTCCATTATGCCGACTCTCAGCGCTGCCGATCTCCCCAAGGGCGTTCATCTGCCTAAGACCCCTTCAAGTCACTTTGACTACCGTCAGGCTACCAACAGTGAACTCATGGCTCATGGCTTACCGCCCCGCCCGAACGAGGCCAAGAAGTTTGCAAGGTGGGACAAAATCATGTCTAGCTTGAAGCGCTTCATCGAGCCCACCTTTCGGTCCACTGGCGTTAAGGACACGGACAGAACATGGTGCGGCGCTGTGGTCACTGCCAGTGACCTGGCAAAGGGCGAGTCATTCACAGAAGTCCAAGGGACCTGGATCGTCCCCAGCCCCTACCCTCCCCAAGCCAAACAAGGGACTTATGGGTGCATTTCTTGGGTCGGCCTCGATGGCTACGTCGGAAGCACTGATCTCATTCGAGCCGGGACTTGGCAGAGTGTTGGTGTCGACAGCAGTGGAGAGGTCACCAGTCAGGATGTGACGTTTTGGTGCAAATGGTCCACTGGTGGTGTTGGCAATGAACAATTCTTGGATTTCCCTATCAGTTTTGGAGATACTGTTCTCTGTGACATCTCGTCCGGCGAGCAGGATGGCGACAATGGGGTCAACGTGTTCATCCTAAACCAGGGGCCCTGGAACTGGACAAGCTTCTTCATCAAAGCGCCCGATAATACGACGCTGAAAGGGGATTCTGCCCAGTGGATTATGCAAAATCCATCTGACACCAAGTCGCCGGATTCCATGGCCGAATTCGGCTCGACTTTCTTCTTCAGTTGCTTCGCTGTCACCAACTACGACACATGGCAGGACCTGAGCAATGCAACGCCCATCCTCATGGTGAACAGCAACGGTACGGTTATTGTCGACGCCGTCAAGGAAAACGACGAAGTTATTGGAATTTTCTCTCCCTGTGCCATCACGTGGTGAAATTACTGGGGTAGCGGGGATTGTTCTTAGTGGGTTACTGGGTCTCCCACCGCCAGTTTTGTGGTGTGGAAGACGCGATCTCTTGCGGATGGAAAAAGTGGTGGTTGCGTGGCTACCACAGAAAAAGAGTGCGTGGCTTGCCCCACAACACCAGTCTACGGTCTTTTCAGGACGGCCTTTGCCAATGCTCTTTATAGAGTATCTAGCTAGTCTATCATAATAAAAGTCACTCATTGCCTCACTCAGGCATTCCCGCAACCCTGTCATCGCCCTATCACCTTTCTTTCATAAGCTAAGCTGTGGAGAACTCCTTATAGTTTACCTTGGCGGCGGCAACCCCTCTGTCAGAGCCAACCCTAGGGCCGGCTCTCCTGGGTGTTAAGGCTTAGGAACCGCCTAGCATTCACCGAGGCGCGTTATGGCTTTCGGAACGGGAGTTTCGCGAAGGATATCACAGTTGCGATTTTCATGGCTGAGTAGGTGAGGAGATATTTGGGGCAGGTGGCTGCTCGCTTCAGGTTAGGCAGGTAAGTTAGGCAGGAACTGTTGGTCAAACAGATTAGACAGGCAAATCGGATTAAGCAGGCCGAGGGCCATACACCAAGATAACTCTTCGCGCCCGAACCGCCATCGCCTCTCTAGGCAGGGAGATGCACTCGTCCGGATCCAATAGGCAAAATGTTAGTGTCAGCGATTCCTCGTTGATCCGTGCGATAAAATTCTACTGTATCTGATTGGCTACTCAATGCAAGTGCATGCCTTAACGACTTCCGGGCACCAACCATCGCCAAGCAGCCAGCCTTGGTCAGTATTGGGCAAATCATAGGCTAGTGTGATATGACGCACCATGCAGAAGTGCTTCAAATTGGCCAAGGGTCCTGCAGCACTTTGCAGTTATATGCATGTAACCTTTCGGGATTCCAATTCCAGCGACTCCACTTTGTGTTGTAACCCCCAACCAATGCCTGTGTGTCAACATGAGGCCCAAATGTTTGGGCAAAATACCCAGCAAGGCTTGCTGAATTGGCATGCGCAGGTATTGCACTGTCTGGCGGGCTCATTTTATCCTTCAATGCCCATGTCTTTCGACAGCAATGAAGTTGGTACCCTTGGATATCACTCACGGAGAACCACGCCTTGAGCATACCACGCCCTGTGCTGTTCGAGTTGGAGGCGCTTTACATTGTAGTACGCTAGCTCTAGAGACACGATGAACATGATGACGAGGGGCCTCAGTGCCACTTGTATATGCAAGCCGCCGCCATTTACAAGTTCCAGAGGGTAAGGCCATGCAGTGTGCGATCAACACGCCTTATGGAACGATTTTGAATGACCGTGTTAGAACGCGCAGGGGTAAGACCTATAGGAAGGGCCTCCCGTGAACCGCGCCTGCCATCCATAAAATTAGACATCAGTTGAGCGCCTTTAGAAGCCTACAGAGCGTCTGATCAAACCGGCCTCGCTGTGCCTGTTAAACACCACGTCAGTTCCCACTTTGCGCATTAGTGGAGGCCCCACGTGAAGAGGGGGTTGAACACACAGTTTGGCCGGAATCAGTTTCTGGTACTCCGCAGTTGCGATAAAGCACCTTGACGTCTTCGGCCTAGGGCTACGTTCTCTTTCGGGTTTGCTGCAAGCCATGCTGCTATCACTGATGTTGTTCGTTCGTCGTGGAGCCAAACCATACGTGGCACCTCTAGTAGAATGCGTGCCATGAACCCAGCCCACCACGCATGTATCTTGACCATTAGCACGTGATGTTACCGTCCGTTTGTGCGAATCCTGTACGAAGGGCCTAGGCCGTGCATGAAGCCGGGCGTCAACCACCTGAGCGAGTCGTTAGTGATTCTCACTCAGCCGCACGGAGGAAGTAAAAGCTGGAAGCGCCACGGATCGTCCCGTCCAATCGTCTCAATGTGGGGCCAGACAGTATCAGTCACAGTTGTGCAAACAGAGGTGACGACACAAAACCAGACAGCCGGTAACAGATCCCGATCAAAGCACGGACTATGCTACATTTGAAAGATTTCAACTATGGGTTTGGCCAAGATGCTTATCTCGCGGGGGTGCCTATGTAAGAGCATAACGCTGTCCGGGATCGTCATCTCCTCGGTGTTGGGATCACTAGGTGGTGTTGGCAGCGCGGCACTCTGGATGCTATGGAATTGTAGGGGTTGCAACTGCGTGATTGTATTGCTTGTGTTCCCTCTGTCCCTCTGGTTCTGGCTGGAAGCCAGAGGCTTCTTTATAGACTATTCTGCAGGATTCAGGCTTCGTCACTCTGGTGGCTGAGGCTCACTGGCGTACTGGCAGTGCCAGGTATCCAGTCAGCTCCGCTGACTAGATGCCGAGGGCCTCTGAGCCCCCTTCTTTCTGACAGGTGAAGACAGGGAAGAACTCAAGCGGAAGGAGGCTAAGGAATACTAGATTCCTTAAGTTCCTTAAACTATAATTTACCTTACTTTAAGAACTAATAACTCAGCTACAGAAGTGCAGGTTACTACAGACTAACTCTAAGGTAGAAACTCTAAAGGGCTAGAAATACAGGTTATTACAAACTAACTTTAAAAAGAGAATTACAATAAGGTTATAAAAGGACTTAAGGAGCTCAGTTTAAAAGCAACCTAGTTAAGGAAATCCTAAAAGAACCCTAATTTTAACATTAAGCAGAATGGTAAAAATAATAAAAAGACTAATACTTTAATTTATTAAAGAGGTAAAGCAGTCCTTAAAAGAATAAGAAGTTTAAAAGAAGAGAATTAAACTGGAAATATAAACGTTCTTTTCCAGCTTAGCACTTAAGACCCTTAAGCGTTTTAAATACGTTAAGTAGATTATTACTCTAACTTAATAGAAGGATAGCTTAGCTAACTACCTTTTAAGAAGGATAGTATACTGTTACGACCTGCTCCTAACAAGGACCTGAGGGGGGACCGGACAGGATAAGACAGAGCGTATAGCAGGACGCTAAGCTTGGGGGGTAATCGAAAGACAGCTTGTTAAGCTAGCACTCCTAAACGAGGGTATACTGTCACTGTAGGTCGCTGTTACTATAATGCATAAAGGGAAGTCTGAACAGTAGGATATAATGAACTAGTACGGTAGCGCAATAGATAAGAAACCACAAAGAGAACCATACCTACAGAACGTCGCAGTCGGCTTAGAAGGCCGACTCCTAGACTACTAGTCCTCTAATTGGAAGGACAGAAATGTAACTGACATGAAAAAACAGATACGTACCTAATATAGAACAAAACCTAATATATAACAGTGCTTAACATAAAACGGAGCTTAACATATAATAATAAAGGGAACGCGACTATAGATTAAGTTATCTTCCTTCAATCGAAGGGCTAGAATGTTACTGGGCTTTTAATAGGAGGTTATTATAATTAAAAATCATTAGATTAATAATTATTAAAAGAAGCACAGTTTGAAGAACCGTGCAGTATAAACCCTTTTTAACAGTAGTAGTGAACTAGTGCGATAGCGCAACAGGGAAGAAACCACAAAGAGAACCACACTTACAGAACGTTTGCTATCGGCCTGAAAGGCCAACTCCCAGACTACTAGTCCTCCAATCAGATAGATATAAATATAATTAACGTAGAAAAACAGATACGTACTTAGTATAGAATAAAACCTAGTATGTAACAGTGCCTAGCATAGAACGGAGCCTAGCATGGAACAATAAAGGAAACATAACCGTGGATCAGGTTATCTTCCTTTAATTAAAGGGCTAGAATGTCACTAGACTTTTAATAGAAGGTCTTCGTAGTGAAAAATCGTTAGATTCATTATTAATTAAAAGAAGTATACTTTAAAGAACCATATAGCACAGCCCCTTTTTAACGGTGGCACGTGCTAGAGAACGTATCGCTATATACATAAACGGCTACAGTAATATTACACATAAAGCCTAAAAAAAAAAACAATAAGGTTAGCTTAAATAAACACCCTAAGTTAGACTTCTCCTTAAGACTAGCTGTCAGTCCCACCTATATGGCAGTCTTAAACATAAAGTAACACCCTTAAGGCTCCCAATTATAAGAATAACATAACAGTTTTACAGTAGCTAATCCTCCTTATTATATACCTAGTCCTTTAATACCTTCTATCCTTCTTACAACTTATCTTATCTGTTAAAGTCTAACTAGTACGTAAGAGGTAAAACCGGTTTAAAGTTTAAGGGAAATAAAGTCCTACTTACTCCTTAAATTTAAGAACCTCCTTTTATTACTTAAGCTATCTAACTTAACAGTTAAGTTAGTAATAAGTAAATTAAGGCTTAATTAAAGGTATACTAATAACGGCTTTAACAGGTTCCTTTACAGACTTCCTTATAGGATTAAAAGTAAACTTAGTTTCTTTCTTAATGGGTTTAAGCTTTAAAACCTTTACACTTAACTTAGCTATCTTAACCTTCAGGTCTATAATAGATTAAAGGACTAAAGTGCTTTTAAACGCAGCTTTTAAAATCTGCTAATCTTTACTAAGTGATAAAGTATCTAAGTTTAAGATTTTCTAATTATAATACTTCTTTAAACTAGGGAGTTAGTATACTGTAACTAACTTTATAAGGCTTCTTAAAACCTTATTAATCCTTCCCTTAGTAAGGGTTACTTATTTAAGTTCCCATAAAACTGTAAAATTAAAGGAGTTAACCCCTTTACCTTTAATTAAAAGAGCGATATACTTTACTATACAATCACTATAGTTATAATAAGTAATAAACCTCTTATCCTTTAGACTTAACTTCTTCTTCTTACAAAGTGTAACATTTAAGGTTATTTAAAGAGCGTTTAGAATAACTTCCACTTAACATTAAAGTATACTTAAGGTAATATTCTTCTTATTTAACCTTTTCTCTAATTAGAAGGAAAAGTACACTAAGGATGTAAAGGTATTAATTTAAGGGATAGTATAGCTAACTATTGTTAACTTTTATAAAATTATCCTTATTACTTTTACAGTTATAAAACTACACTTTACCTTATATACCTGTTACAATACCTATACTTACTTTATATTAACGTTATTAAGTGTTATAATTAATGATAATAACATTATAATCTAAGGGATTACTTTACTATAAAGGTGCTGAAGAGTAACTTACTTCTACTACTTAAGAGTCTTCCTTTACTTAAGAGAATTAGTACTGTAAAGAATTGTAAGGTAGTTATCGTATATAGCTATTACTTAATACTTATTATTTTCATTTATAGAGAGGTATTAAAACTGTTAAAATAATATCTACTCTTACTTTTTTTACAGTTATACACAAGGTTATAAAACTAAGTAAAGACACCCCTGGAAATAATCTAAATGTTATCTTCTAGTTTGTAAAAAGTATAAGTGATAAAGGTACTTACTTTAAAGTCGTTTAGTTAAACTTTATAGCTAACCTTAATATAAGGGTTATAAAACTGTAAGGTATAAGTAGGCTATCTTTCTCTAAAGACTACTTTACTGTAAATGTAAGTATTCTTAGAGAAGTAAATCTAATATATCTTATCCTTAACCTTAAGTTTAATCAAACTATAGAACATTAGCTAATTACAGACTGCTACCTTAAAGTAGTTAATAAGTTAATTTTAAAGTAGCGGGATTTAGTTCTCTAAAATAATTATAGGTATTAGTAGCTGCCTATCAAGGAGTTGAACACAATACTAATAATGTAATTAAAAGATAGAGGTAAAGAAGGAGTGGGTCTGACTACTAATAGTATACATAACTAAGCCTTTAAACTTTAGGTTTTTAATGAAGTTATAACTAGGGAAGGTGTTAGAAGCACTGCACTCTGGATTGCAACTGTGTGATTGTATTGCTTGTTCGGCTCTCTAGCTGAGCCAGAGAACCTTCCTTATAACTGTGAATAGTGGTAAGCCGTGTGGCAGTGCTTTTGACAATTAAGATTCTCATTCGCTCGACGCGCCAATCGCTCATCGCACCGCTTGCGCACCGATTAGTCAGCAAAACCTATCAAGAAGCAATTTCGACTTGCACTCCTGGACTTTAAACTAACTGATTTAATCCACCCACAAAATCCATCAAAATGAACAAACAACAATAACGACAAGACTGTATTTCTGACCAGTTCCGAAGACTGGGAGTCGTGGAACCTACAGTTCCAGGCCCAGGCCGTAGCCGGAGGCCTATGGAGCCAAATTCAAGGGGTGACCCCTTTTCTCCACGAACCCTCGGCTCCAGAGCCTGCAAACCACAAGCATAAGACCCCTAGCCAGTCCACCGTTACAGTCAGGGGCAGTACAAGTACTGAATCAGTGGGCGGTAACGACGAGCCTAGCCAAACTAACTAACTAATCACTACGGCAGATCTTATAGCCAATAGATTCCAAACCTACTAGATGGATTGGACGATTTACCAAGCTAACGATAAGAAATACACTTAACAAATCGAAAGAGTTAAATAGTTAAAACAGTGGATTCTGAAAACTACTAGCTTACACCTTTAACTTACCGCCTACAATCCACTCCAGCTAATTACCTAATAGTATACAGCTCTAAAACAACAAGCTGGTATTGGTAACGACGAGGCTGTTTACTACGCACGAGAAGGCTATCGATTAACCACGAAACCACTTTAAAAAGCCCCTAAAGATCCAATTAAATAGTTAGAATCCTGGGAGCAAGCCATTACTACAGCACAGCGAAAAGAAGTCACTAAGGCCTTGATTATAAAGACGTAGCTTTCCGATTTCCTAGATACAGTAAAGCCAGTTTATAGCCCCTAGGTTACATCTTACAAATTATTTAAAGTGATATAGTTAACTCTAACCTATTAAGAAGTGGCTAACGATTTTCGTAAGTAGGTTAAGTAAGCCCGTAAGGTAACCCTTATAAAAGGTGCATTTAACCCCTCCTTTGCTAGCAAAGAAGCTGCACATTAAGAGGACGCTTTTAATGACGACGTTAAGTCCGGTAGTGATAAGGGGGAGCGTATAACAGGCCGGAAGCGTAAATGGGATAACTCCTTAAGTAGCCGTGCTGCTAAACGAGTAAAGTGTAAATGTCCTACATGCGGCCTACTCTACTGTCTGTTAAGATGTTATTATATTTTCCCTGAAAAAGCTCCTGAAGATTTCCGGGAGAGGGAACACTTCCGAATAAAAGTAAAGGAGGCTCTGTTAGATCCAAAACTCTTAAAGAAAGTCGAACGGCTTCAAAAGGAAAGCCGAAACTGAGTACCCCTGAGAATCCATGACTATGGCTTATAAAGATCAAAGGACCTATTACATACGAACCTACAGACGGCTGTATAAAGCCAAAGAAGGTCTAGAAGCCAAGGAAGGTCTGGAAGCGAAAGGAGGTCTGGAAGCGAAAAAGGGCTTGAAAGCAAAAGGCACAGATTCCACCTACAGGCTTGAATCTGGGGGGGTGTGTCAAAAAGGAGGGGTTTCTGGCCAGAGGCCAGAACACCATGGAAGGTGTGGCAATGGAAGCTGAGCTGACGTAGTCAGTTCAGCTGGTGTGAGTCACTATTGCCACCGCCATTGCCACCAGCCACAACTATAATAATGGCTCTCTGGCTTCGCCAGAGAACCAACGAGGAATACAATCACACAGTTGCAATCGAGAGTGCAGTGCTTCTGACACGGCTACAATTGCGCGTCTGTGGCAATGGTTACAAATCTATTGTTCTGGTGGTTTCCAGACTCTTCTTTTTGACAGTTCTGGCCTCTGGCCAGAACCCCTTTCTTTCTGACAGGTCTAGGAGTGCTAGCTTAATAAGCTGTCTTTGGATTACCCCTTAAGCTTGATGTCCTGCTATACGCTCTGTCTTATCTTGTCCGGACCCCCCTCGGGCCCTCGTTAAGAGCAGGTCGTAACAAGGAGTTAGTAAAAGGGAGTAAAGAGTTGATAAAAAGTTATAAAAGGGAGAAAGAGAGGGACTTTAAGAAGAGGAGTGTAAAGTAAGATAAAAGGATATATATTTAGGATTTAAATTATTATAAGAGGGTTATAAATTAAAAGGTGAAGGAGAAGGAGATAAAGTAGTATTTAAAAGATATTAAGAAGTGGTTTCCGTTAAAGGTCATAGTAGGGGAGATATTAGAGATAATAGGATAGTTGTTTAGGTTAGTGTTTATATAGATAAAGTTTAAGGGGCGGGAGAGAAAGAAGATAATATAAAGGGATAATGTGCAGGTTTCAGTAAGTAAAATAATAAAGATAAGGAAGGACGTTCTCTTAAGTATTGTCAGAGAGAAGGGGGTTCTGGCCAGAGGCCAGAACTGTGAGAAAGAAGAGTCTGGAAACTACCAAAACAATAGATTTGTAACTATTGCTACAGACGCGCAATTGTAGCCGCGCGGCTTTGCCACACGGCTTGCCACTATTCACAGCTATAAGGAAGGTTCTCTGGCTGAGCCAGAGAACCGAATAGGCAATACAATTACGCAGTTGCAACCCCTTAGGGAAGACTTAGAGTGTCGACATCCTTACTGCGGATGGACGATGCTTGTACAGGGAGACTACCACGCTGGGTACTACAGCTATGCGCTGTAAGAGTTTCCCACCATGGCACCTGAGTGAGATGAAATTCGCTGATAATTGTCTCAGCTCCGAGGTCTACGCTGCCGACATCTTCGACACCTTCTTCCGAGCTGATCCGTTAAGCGCAACTCAGGGGCGGAAATACCGGTATGGATTGCTCGAGCCCGGAGGTCGCCGGCCCGAGATGGAAACCCTCTTAACTTTCTTGGGGCGCAAGCCAAACCCAGAGCCCTTCCTCAGGTCTCTGGGCATCTCCTGAGATCACACCCTGTTGATTACCTACTCTCCCATGCTCCTAGATAGCGACATCATCATCCACACCAGCGTCAAGCAAGACACTATCCACAGAGGGCCCCAAGCACTTGACAACCGGTTCTGTCAAACTCGACCCAAGTATCCACCCCGTATGCATCCCTTTCACTTTTTCCAAAACACTCTCACCAAGGCTCGTTGGCATCCAACGTGACAGCATATCCACCAATACCACAGCCTCATCCGCGTCCTCCCTCTCGTTTACCTCGTTCAGTACGGTAGCTACCATCCCCTCAGAGACAACGGAAGCATCCAGCGCGCCAACCTGGACCAGAAGCTCTGTGAAATGGGTCGCCTCGGCCGTGGGACAATTCCGTGCGGCCGCTGCGACAATGTGGCAAAGAGCCTGGTAGCGGGTCGCCTTGTCACGGTCGCTGGGGCTGTCAGACAGCTTGTGACTTTGTAAGCAAGACAGTATCGCCGCCACCGTTGCTGTCGTTCCGGTCTTGTCCCAAAGGCCCGGTGATGTCAAACCTCCCAACAGGGCCGCTTCGTCAAAATGGGCACCACGCGCGTGCAGAAGCCGTATGAAATCCGGATGCCTGCCTGCAATGGCCTCGTCAAGGGGTGTGGGGTCGCCCGAGGTCAAAGATGGTGTCCGGGGACTCGGATTAGGACTGAAACCAGCGTCCAGCAGCTGCCTCCCCACCTCGACGTAACCCTGGGCGGCGGCGAGGTGAAGATACGTCCTTCTCTCTTGGAGGCCATAATTGTCACATCTACGGAAGTCGGTGCCGGGGGCAGCAGCAATAAGAGCGGCGCTCTCTGGCATCTTGGCCTTCATGATCGCCCTGAAAAGAGGCGGTTGCAAGGTCTCGACCTCCGTTCCCGTAGGATTGGCACCATGTTCAATAAGAAGCCGAAGCACCATGGGCGCGCCTTGATGCCCGGAATCGACTGCCAAGTCAAGCGGGGTATCTCTCTCCTCGTCTTCCGGGTCAAAGACATCTGGATCGACTCCTGCCGCGAGGAGGTGCCGCACGACCTCTACGCTCCCGCTACTTGCCGCGTGTAACAGCGCCGCCCCCGCAGCCGGGCCTGCGGCCGATCGCATTGATAGAAGCCATTTGACAACTTCAACCTGGTCGGATTCTATAGCTTCGGTAGTAGCGTTCGCAACGTCTTGGTAATTTACTAGAGGCGCGAGCAACCTCACCGTCTCCAGTTGGCCGGCCTTGGCTGCGGCCAGAAGCGCGGGACACAAGGACGTCTTCCGCTTCGAATCGTTGTTGAAAGCGTCTAGAGATTCCGAGACCTGCTGTGCATTGGTAATAGCAGCAACCAGGTGCCGGACAACCTCGACATGTCCCGCTGCAGCAGCGAAGCATAGAGAAGCATCGATGTCGGGTTGGTGGTATGGTGGCGACGCCCGTAACAGAAACCGGACAACCTCGATATTGCCCTCTTCTGCGGCAACCTGCAGCACAGTCTTGCCCCCATCAGACAAGAGCCACTGCATATCGTTGCGAGGGGTTTGAGGAAGCTGGCAAGGAATGGACGAGGCCAGCTGGGTCTCATCTCCTGCTTTTCCAGTTGCTAGCGAATTGCAAAGCCCCTCCAAAAGGGTGCGTGTATCTTTGAGCTCGAGTTCTCGGATGGTCTCGGCGAGTTGCTCCGGCGATGTATCCCAGTGGATTGCATTCGGGCTTTTGCTTTTCAGGTCCGCCTGGCGCTTCCATACACGAGGGCGGCGGGCTAGTGTGGTGTGCTCCTGTGGTCGTCCCTGGGGCCCCGAGAAACGAATGCGATTTGTCGAGACAACACTACATGCAACGCATCGCGTGATTGTGTTCTCGGCCATGAACTTGTCAATACAGGGCGAGCAGAATATGTGATTACACGGGTTGAGACTAGCATTGACGGGTTAGCTTCTGTTCCATACCTAGCCAAACGCTTCAGAGATCAAGCAAGAGGTCGGAGACAAGATGTGATGGATGAACTCAAAACTCACACGGTATCCGCTAGATCCGCCTCGCATACCGCGCAGACCACTGGTTTCAGCCCTAGTGTAGCGGTGCCAGGCTCAGCACCCTTCGCTGCATCCATCTCACTCACAGTTTTGAGAGCCCCCATCCTGTCCCCCACTGGGACGGCCTGCTGGTCATCAAGGACGTGGTAATATAGGAAGCTAGCCTCACGGTAGACCCTGGTACGGGGATAGAAGTCTGGAGGTTTGATACCTGTAAACGCCTCGAAAGCCACCGAGTTTAGGAACTGAAAGTTCACAAGCCGAGCGTTCTTCCAATTCCAACCAGCCTCGTCTGAGTCCAGCGCCAAGTTTTGGTATGCCCTTCCACCGGCTGCGATTCCCAATTCCCAGGATGACGATGGGACGCTCTTTGTTCTGGGTGCCGATTCGTGCTCGGAATCCTCTCTATGCTGTGCGCCCTTTCGTACATGTCGACAACGTCTAGGTCTAGAGCAGGAGCTGGCAGCTACCCAGGTAAGGATTACGCCATCTGGGACGACGGTGTGCAACATAGAGTCGAATTGCACAAGCTCCCAGTCACCTTTAAACAAGGACACTAGGTCGCGGTTGAGTTCGGTCCTGGCTATGCGGTAAAGCATTCTGAGGGTTAAGAAGGGAGACAGTCTCCAGGTCAGCAACGCGGGAGCCCCGCCCTGACCGGGCGCTGCTCTACCCTCCGTCTTCCGAATCGTGATTGTCATGCTGAAGACGGGTTGGAGAACTGGCGGCCGACCGGCCAATGTAGCCTGCTCTTTCAGCAGTAATGTGGCCAAACCCTCGTGGATCCGTGTGAAGCGCTGTCCCAACTGACTTGAGTACAGGGTCCATGTCGAAGGGTCCGCGCAATGCACGAACTGATGATCTCCAAAGTAGCAGCTAGGCGTCTTTTCGCTGCAATCCAGTTCCGTGGTGACCCGGCTGACTAAATCGTGGCTGTCTATCCAGAGTTTCTCACCAACCCGAAGGTCTAGCTCACGGGGAGTGCGGGTTGTGTCCTTCAAGACATGCGGGCGTGGTGGTTTCTTCGAGAAGAATTTGCAATATGGAGTGCTGGCAAAAGGAGGGGCCACTAAAAGCTGCAGGCCATTCAAAACCTCCTGACCTGCGACCTGGGCCTCTGCTGTGTAGCCTGCACCACTTGGCATTGCAACAAACTGTTGAACGGTGCCGTGGCCTGAGTCCGTCAGGTCGGGGAAGCCATCGAGCCGTTTCTGTTTGGGGGCGATTAGGTAGTCCTGTTGGGACAAACTCTTGTCCGCCATACCCTCCGTCTTGTTGCTTTCGACACGGCCGGTGATTGCATTCACCGAGCCCGCCAATACCTTGATTGCAAAGGCGGGCTCGCTAGACCACCGTCTATGCTCTGAACGGAACATCAAACAGAGCGCCTCACGCTGGCGTATGGGGACGAGGAGGCCCGCCTTTTGACGTATGGCCTCTGGCAGCCTGTCGCCAAACATATCGACATTGAGCAGGGGAAAAGTGTTGACAGGCTCTGGCGGCATGTACGTTTTGCCATTTTCGGGGAGCCGTGAAGTTTGGTGGAGGGTGATCTCGCATTTCGAGTCCGTAAAGTCGTCACGCAGCAGAAGCGTGTGGCCGGATTTATCGATGACCATGCTGCCATGACCGTCTTCAGCTGTCGCTCGAGCAATCGGGTCGTAGAATTCTGCTAAGGACTCGTTTTCGTTGATCTGGAGCCATTGCGGTGTGTGCGACGACGGACCATCCGTCACGTACACCGGCAGGGGTTCATCATCGTCCACGACTGGGCTGATCATTTCAGTCCCCAAACGAAATCCACAGACATGTAGGTATCCTAGGTGTCAGCGCTTCAGATGGCGCTCTTATTACGCATCTCCCCTAACTAAGGTGAGACTAACCTCGGCTCCGCAGCTGATCAATAGCATCCTGCACCAAGTCTGTAGCTCCCACCTCCAAGACCTCTTCCCTAGCGACGCCCATGTTTGGCGAGTCGCTAGGGTCCTTGATGACGATGCGGAATTTGGTGTCTCGGGAGAGGGCGCAGGTTACAGGTTGGGAGGTTGTAGGCTGCGGTGCTTCTGTAGGGGTCTCCGCCTGCGGATTGTTACATGGCGTCAGAGAGTTAAGCCAGTCTTCAAAACTCCCAAACGACCGAATGTTGTCCATATCCTGTGCCTCAGATACACTATCCGTTGCCTGGCCCTGAGAGGTATCACCGGTAATACTTCCTACACCTGAGATGGCGAAGTCCGAGCCACCAAAGTCGGTGCTCGAGCGGACTTGCGAACACTGTGAAACGGTTAGGGGTCTGACTCCCTGCCTGCCGTCCGGGGAGTCTTGTCTCTTTCGCTTGGGAGCGGCCAGTGTGCTAGAGCTCAGCTCAGGGCTATGTATCTGTGAGCCGGGTGATAACACATCGCCGTCAAAGGTCTCGATGTGCTCCTGAACACGATCCAAGGACGGAGCCGTGTGACCTGTGTCTAGTGGTGCCGCCACCGTGCCGATTTCGCTACGGAGCCTCTCGATGACATCAGCCGCAGTGAGTGTTGCGTCGGATACTGTGCTGCGCTCGGTACACATTAGCAAGCTGGCACTAAAACGCGAAGTAGGTAGGTGGATTTTCTGGCCACTTGCATCCTTCGCACTTGAAGCGCAATCCCAAGAGTAACCTTGGAGCTCTCGAGGTGTTTACGCAACTCCTCTATCTCTTTCATCTCGTCCTTGAACTTGCGGAAAGCCAGCAGTCGCGAGAGTGTCCCTTGAGAGAAGAGCGCCCGTAACGATGTAAGGCGGGTCTGGATAGCGCGCAAGGTGCCCTCGCATGAACCAAAGACAGCAGCAAGAGAGCCGCTGTTGGCGCCCTGGCAGTACTGGCCCACGTGCAGCAGCACGAGCTGCAACTGATAGATTTCGTCGCTGATGCGTCTGAGTAGCTCCGGCTTTTGCTTCACAGCGAAGTACAAATCCTTCGCGAGGTTGGAGACCTCGGAGGCGAACAAAACCAGGCTTGTCGTCGACGCTGCGATGCTGAGGGGATCCATGACGCGCGAGACAGGAAATGGATCTGCTGACGTTCAGGGAAAGTCCAATCGTGGTCGATGTCCTCGGAGATGTAGCGGTGGAAAACGGAAGCGCTGAAGAGGGGAACTGGCCTTAAGTTGGCAGCTGTTTGTTACGGCGCCGCTTCTAGCGTGGTTGCTGACGAGTAAGAGAACAAGAAAGGAATGATAGAAGGCGACAGGATGGATTTTGATCTCAAGAAATGTTAGGTGCGCCTTTTCCAACACCCCCTATGTCCGATCAGCCGCACACACTCACCGCCACTCCGGACCTGCGCACGGTGACCTTTATCGTGAAAGCATTTCGGTTCCCATTTTACACACAGTTTTATCAGTTATTTCAGATGCAGTGAACCGATTTTGATATACTTCAAGCTTACCTATACAGTTGTTACAGCTGTTGCGAAGGGGATTTCAATCCCTTGATTTTACTGCATTTTTGTTCGGCTCTCTGGCTTCGCTAGACAATCTTGGCCGGAAATGCTGCATTTTGGAATAGGTATCTCGAATTTGTGGGCTACCAATAAGTGGCAAATCGCCGAGATACCTCAACCAAGATTTCGCCGCAGCTGTCGCACCGTGATTCTCCTAAATCTCACTTTTGTTCTCATGCACTGGGCCGTATTTTGAGAATCACCAGATCTACTAACAAAAAAACCTTATACTATCACTCACACATTCCTAGCATCGACGCCATCAAAGAGCTCCAGCGCAAGGCTGTCGGCATCAAGAAAACCAACGACCTCCCCCCTGCATTCACCGGCGTCGCGCAGGCATTCTCCGTCGCCGAGCAAATGCTGAGCTGCATCCAGGCCAGCCTCAACGACAAGGACAAGGTCGGCCCCGACGACCAGAGCAACGACCCGCACTTCGAAGCCATCGAGACAACCCTCGACAGCACCCGCGTCCAAGCCGAAAGCCTGTTCAACATCCTCGAGAAGGTGCTCCGCGATGGCCCCAAACCGCGCGAGGAGCGATACAAGGAGATTGCCGCCAAGCTCAAGACCACGGTCGAGAAGCTGATGCTGAGCATCCTGGAAGAACTCGTCGAGGTCTCCCAGATACCACTCCCGCTCATTGACCAGATGACGCTCAAAAAGCTCCAAGATACCGCCAAGCAGGTGCAGGAGCTGGAGCCCTCGATCAAACCTCCCGAGAGGGCGATGTTGTCGTTTGTCAACAGCAGGAGCGGGACACAGAACGCGCATGGCGAGACGGGCGATATCCATCACTATCCGGGGTCGGGGCCGGTGTTCAGTGGGAAGATAAACAGCATCCAATATTCGGTGCGCCGGTGGCACAGACTCTGCCCTCGGAATCGTCTTCCCGGCCGGGTACGCCGGGGGTGGTGAGCAATCGGAAGTCGTCGTGGCTGAATTCGGGATCAAATGGGTAGTGGCGTGTTTCTTACATGACAATGCGCTGGAGCCGGGTGGAGGAGCGGAAGTTGGGGCAACCGACGTTCTTCAATCATGTTTCACCATCTCGCCTCTCATGGGCGAGACACAACCGATTCCACCCGCAGAAGACGAAGTGAAATGGCAAGTCGCGCTCTTTGCGCCTATGCCGCTCATCCTTAGTATCATGACCCAACCAGTCAGTCGCGTCCTCAACCAGCCCAAAATACCGCTTTTAAACTCGCTCGTTACCGATCTTCACTAGCTGTCGTAGGTAGATATACTACCGGCCCTGTCAGAATAGGTACGTTGCTGCCTCGTCTCTTTTATGACACAAACCCTCATTCTTTACAGTTCTGTCTGGACTCCCCTCCTTGAAAGCCGCCATCTACCTGGCAGGTCCTTGCCTCGGCATCCTTAACTTCTCCCATATCAAACTCCTAGTGACAGGAGGTCAGCGCGTGGCTTGGGCGTCCCTCTTTGCCGGTTCGGTGTCAAACTTTCCTGTGTTACTGGACTCCCTGCGGGAGGTGCAGGGACCAAGGAGGATGGCGGAGTTCTAGTGACTGCCGCTCTAATGGCTTGGGCTGTGTCCTTTGCGTTTTATGCTCTTTTAGTTAGACCCATTTGGGTGATCTTGACTGAGCATATTGGAACAGTATATGGGACTTGGGTGGATAGGGTGCTTGAGATCTCAGATCATACACTGAAACATGTGGGCCCGGTTATGTGTCTATGGAACTTCACTCTGTATGTTCTATACTACGCTTACTTGTTCAGCGGCACTGGGACTATGAAACCCAGCTGGATGGGCATATTTGGCTGAAAGAAAAACAATAGATTGATGTGGGGAGTCCCCACTGAGCGAACCCATCTGCTTGTCTCCCACAAATATCCACCCCAACTCCATCCCCGCCCACGAAGCGAACCCACCAACTCTCCAAAAAGATATTCTCTGCTGTTACAGCAGATCCACTAGACGGGTTGGGTCTGGAACCCAAGACCTTTCGCAGAATTGACAATAGAATGCAAAGCAAACGCTCTACCCCTGAGCTACACGCCCGGATATGATACTCGCACCCAGTCGCGGACGCTGTATGCCTCACGGGCGGATCCTAAGCCGGCTTCCGTCCATACACGACATATCTAACCCCCCACCAAGTTAGTCTTCCACTTCGAAATACGGATCAAAGGTGCCAACTCACACAGCCCAATAAGCATGAATACCCCTATCCCGCATATCCCTCCGCACCTGCGCAGAAAACACCGCCGTCTCTTCCTGTCCCCAGCCCAACACCCTCGTAAACAGCGCCAAAGTCATAGCATCCACCCCAGCCAAGCTCGCAAGCAAAGCCCACTCCCCGAGCTCTTTGGCCCGCTTGTCCCGAGGCCACGAGTTCGTCGGCCATTTATACACTTTCTCCTGGACATCGACGAATCCCACACCTTCCATCATGTCCTTGAATTTGGGCGCTACGGCGCACGACCGGCCAATCTTGTTGGTGGATTCGATTAGGAGATTGGCCCATTTTAGGATGGGGGCGTCCGAAGGCAGGGTGTCGTCGTCGCAGCGGAGGGGGAAGGAGTGGTCGTGGAGTTCGAGGTAGCCGCCGGGTTCGAGGTTGTCGTAGGCCTTTTGGATGAAGCCCGGCCAGTCGGCGAAGCTGGCGATCATGGCGCGCGCAAAGATCAGGTCGAAGGGCGTGGAGTAGGTCCAGTCTTTTTCGACGTCGTCGCAGACGAAACTGCAGTTGGGGGGAACGCTGAGAGTGAAGTAATGCAGTCAGCATCGGCTGACAAGAGGTTCGGTCTTGGAAATAAGAGGGACTCACAAGGAGGGCTGGATGGGGCTCAGATCCACACCGATGACCTCGGCCTCGGGATGTAGATCGGCTGGATAAATAATGAGGGTCAGTTTGAAGCCGCTTAAGCGCGTAAGTACCACATACCAAATTCAATAGCCCAGATCCCTGTGCCCGTGCCGATGTCCAACACCCTCTTCGCTTCATTATCCTTGGGGCACAGTACCGACCTACCCGCCGTGGTTAGGGTCCAGATGTAGTGAACGATGTCGAGACGATCTTTCTCCGGCTCATCGTTAGGCATCACGTATTCTGGTGCTGCGTGTCAGCGAATCACGGCAATTAATACTCCAAAATAAGGCAGTGCAGGTACACACTCCCAGAACTAAGCGCATGATACGTCCGTCCATTCTCCCTTGGATACGCCAGCACGCTTGATCTCAGCGACGTCAAAGAATCACTCAAATTCTGTGTGAGGCCAGCATTCATTGCCGAGTCAGAAAGAAACACTGTCGAGCAGGGCGCAGAATGTCGTCTTACCACTCCAAGAGCTGAATCTTCATCTTCGTTGATGTTTCCAGCCGGATCAGGCACAATGGTCGGTTCCGCCGTGTTGGCCATTGTCTGTGGGGTGTGTGAGATCTTCGTAGACAACCGGCTGGACAAAGGCTGGGGAGAAGTGGTTGTGGAAGAACCGGGAGCGCATGGTAATGTATTAGCTTCCAGAAAGAGAGTGCTGCGTTTCATCAGGACCCTGTGAAAATGGTTGCTCGTGTATGCACGGCTTCCCCGCACCGGATGCAGGAGTCAGCATACCCGGGTACTTGGCGCGGGGAGACTGCATAGGTATCATTGCATACCTTAGGTATGCACACGAAGAACCATGATTGGAACTTTGGAGGACAGGTGAAGGTGAGGGTTACATTACCTACCAGAGGCTATTACTTTTGTGGGGGATCCCGGCTGTTTAATACCAATAGAAGTGTGTGTATGCAAGGCGGCGGCGGAAGCTTGGAGTGATTGCTTCATTGACAATTCGACTGCAGCAGGTATTTAACTCCCACGAAAGAGATATTGATGACGGAGTCGGGGGCGCCAAATAGAATGGAACATATGCTACCGCCGGCACGGAAAGTCGGTGACTGTATTCCAGGGTCTGTGTGAGATGAAAATATGCTACATCACTCGAAGCTGGAGATGAGTGGTTGGAGCGGGTTATTTGTTAGTTTTGATAGGAAATACTCGCCACGGACTTGGAGACTTGGAGCGAGAGCTGTGCCATCAGGACCGTAGAAGTTGGTAGGTAGGGAGGTTTAAAACTGGGGACGTGGGTTCTCACCACGGTGATGTTGTTTTGTGCGACGAATCTGGGCTCACAGAATTTCCTTTTTCGTACATTGCGCACGTGACGTTGCTCACCCCGGCTCAGGTCCGGCTCAGGTCCGGCTCTTGTTGGTTTGAACA
>Ga0247770_1000065_pt1 | contig 90381 bp, 61 predicted proteins | sample UWRJL136409B6_FD_179943 | JGI IMG/M metagenome (GOLD analysis project Ga0247770, IMG submission 179943) | Plant litter microbial communities from Arlington Agricultural Research Station in Wisconsin, United States - UWRJ-L136-409B-6 | ecosystem: Environmental > Terrestrial > Plant litter >...
GAATTGCCTTCTCCAACAAGCGCTGGTTGCACTTCTTCATGCTGTTCGTACCTGTCACAGGCTTGTGGATGAGCTCCATTGGCATCGTCGGTTTAGCATTAAACCTGCGCGCCTATGACTTCGTATCCCAAGAATTACGCGCTGCTGAAGATCCTGAGTTTGAAACGTTCTACACTAAGAACATTCTGCTTAACGAAGGCATTCGTGCTTGGATGGCTCCTACGGACCAACCCCACGAAAACTTCATCTTCCCTGAAGAAGTTCTGCCTCGCGGTAACGCTCTGTAATCAGCGCGAAATATCAAAAATTCCCACTTTTTAAAAGGGTAAGATAAAGCAGTTTAGGCTTTACCCTTAATGCTTAAAAAGCTCCAGCCAATCGGCTGGAGCTTTTTAATTTATTAAAAGTCTTGTTACGCCATGCTATAAACAATCAAAGCGACATAGAGGTAAAAACAAGGGGTAAGCCCAGAACTGCTGCAGCATTAAAAATTGCGATGGAAATTGCCCAAAAGCGTGAGGCTGCTAAAATGGCGCAAAAACTCGCTACTCTCCCAAAACCTTATACGGTCAAAGAATTATCAACTCAAGTGTGGGTTCCGATGATTGGCAACGAGGGCAAAACTTATGTTAAATTCCCCATCCGAAACAGTGTTTACACTCGTATTACTGGGTCACTTGAGGCATTAGGCATTAAAGCAACAAAGGCTAACCCGGGTACACTTTAACCTTGCCTTAATTACCCTAACCGTTGACGTTCTCTGCGACATAGGGATTGTGCTCGCTTGCTAACTCAACAACAGTCAAATTCTGCTTTTCATAAATTTGGCGGACTTTCGCTGCACCCGACGACATCGCCGCATCTGGCAAACTCTTCTGGCAAAAAATCAAGCAGCAGCCGATCGCGCATTTAAACCGACTTTACACGCGATCGCCCCACAGCGATCGTATTTCAATCAAATATTTGCAGTTAACCCTCAAAATCTCGATCGTCCAATTGCTGTAGAGATCGATCGAAGACCTTGCAGCAGCAGTAATTTAGCCCGAGCTTGCAAAAATGTCAATTTGCATCCCCCATTTCTAATTCCTTGTGTTATTCTGATAATTGTGACTACTGGAATGATACTCAGAACGCAAGTTCTTTCGGTAACGCTGGCAATGGCTAGCGCACAAATCATCACCTTAAATCTTGTATTTAGGTGATGTGCGTTCAAATATGAAGCCATTTAGCTAAACTGGAGGTGATGCCCATGATAGAAAGTAGTAAACGCATGGGTCATCAGATTGGAAACTACCGGCTGTGCGCCGGGGCCGCTCACTAGCAGTCAGCCGTCGTCTCCAACTGGAAACGACTTCCACGGGGAACCAGGCTGAGCTAGGGATTCTCCCGGCAGTCAGGTTCTAATCTGAAGACCCGCTAGACCGCTCTCACCTCAAATAGTGTTAAATCTTGAGTATTAAAACTTGAGCTTCAACACTATTGGTGAGAGCGGATAGTTGTGTGTCAGGTCTTCTAGAGGTGGGCAGATCCATTTAACCCGGTAAATCTAGGACTTGTCCCAAATTTACAGTGTAGGGTTCATCGGGTCTTGCCGTAAGCTTGAGCGATGGGGAGGTATCTCTCAAAGCTTTCAACAAAATAGGGAAAGCCCTATTAAACACATTGTCTTTCGGGTGACTATTCCGTTACGTTTACTACAAGACTTCTGTAAGAAGCCTGATGCTTCAACGCTGGTTTTAAACGGTAGCTTATGTACTCATACCTATTACTACCGAAGGATTCACGGAATTTACAAAAATTAATATTCTCTACGGATTCAGTTAATCTGCCATGGCTAATAAAAAATTATGGCTGACCTACTTAACCCGACTGAAATTCAAGAGCGTGCCAGTCAATTGTCAGACCCGACGGTTGAAGGCAAGCAACTGCGCTGTACCGGTTTATTTAAAGATTTTACCCTTAGCGATCGCCTTTGTGAATAAGTTGGTCGCCCCCTCAGAAGCCGCAGCACATCACCCAGACATAGAAAACTCCTAGAACCAAGTTACACTTAACTTGACAACTCACGATGCCGGAGGCTTAACTGAGAAAGACTTGGCCTGCGGCTCAAGAGGTTTCTACGCTAGATTAAAAGAGTTCCTGTTGGCCCAACAAGAGCCACTGTATCTAGAGACAGTCCCCGCTCGCGGAAAGCTCGCAAATAAAAAATCGACTCGGGGTTAGCATCAGGTGTAAAAAAGTCGAGATGCCAAAAGTCCAATGTATAAAAGGCTATTCCCCATCATCCGACCATGATCGTATTTGAAAAGCCAGAGTTCAAGAACGAGTCTGCTGTAGAAAAAACCGATCTGATAGAAAAGCTTTTAGATATTGGCGCGGCTCTGTCGAGCGCCCAAGATTTGGGCGAGTTGTTAAACTTAATTTTATCCAAAAGTAGGGAAATTACTTACAGCGATGCTGGCAGCGTTTACTTAGTAGATAACAGCCAGGAAACACCTAAGCTGCTGTTCAAGGTAGCCCAAAACGGTTCTAAACCCAGACTGTCATTTAAGGAGTTTTCCCTGCCGCTGACAGACAAAAGCTTGGCGGGATACGTGGCAATTACAGGTCAAAGTTTAAACCTGTCTGATGCCTACGACTTACCCTCCGGCGTACCCTACCAGCTAGATACCAGTTTTGACAGGGATATTAATTACCGCACTTGCTCGGTAATGGTACTGCCGATGCAAAACCGACAGGGCGAGACAATAGGCGTACTGCAACTGATCAACCGCAAAACAAAGGCAGATACGGTGCTGACAGCAGACAATGCCTGGGAATCGACGCAGCAGTATTCGGATTGGGAAGAAAGGATAGTTCGATCGCTCGCTTCTCAAGCAGCAATCTCGATCGAGCGCAATCAACTCCAAGAAAGCATAGAACATTTGTTCGAGGGCTTCGTCAAAGCCTCGGTGCAAGTCATAGAAGCCAGAGACCCCTGTACCTACGGCCATTCAGAACGAGTAGCAGCCCTCACAGTACGCCTGTCAGAAGAAGTAAACACCGTCAGCAGCGGACGACTGCGCTCTGTTTACTTTAACAACCGCCAAATTCAAGAAATTCGCTACGCCGCCCTGCTGCACGATTTTGGCAAAATCGGAGTGTCCGAAGCAGTTTTGACCAAGCAGAAAAAGCTCTACCCCGCACAGCTAGAAATCATTCGCCACCGCTTTGGCTTAGCTCAGCGGACTATGGAAATGGAATGCGTCCAGTCTAAATATAAATACTTGCTGGAGCATTCAGCCTACCGAAAACACCCGAGCCAGGAGCCAGAGTGCCCTCAATGCCAGGAAATCGAAGAGCTAGACACAAAGCTAGCAGAGGGGAAAACCAAATTAGCAGAATACTGGGAAGTGCTGCTAGAGGCAAACGAGCCTCACATTTTGGCAGCAGAACCCCTAGCTCAACTGCGAGAGATTTCTCAACAAACTTACAGAGATATAGACGGCGCAAAGAAACCCCTGCTGAGCCCAGACGAGATCGTGCAATTGATGGTGTCGAGGGGCAACCTGACGCTGGAAGAACGAGCGGAGATAGAATCTCATGTAACTCACACTTATGACTTCCTCAAGCAAATTAATTGGACAAAGGATTTAAAAAATGTTCCAGAAATTGCCTACGGACATCACGAAAAACTCGACGGCACAGGCTATCCGCGAGGTTTAAACAAGTCAGAAATTCCAATTCAAGCGCAATTGATGACGATCGCCGATATTTACGACGCCCTGACAGCAGGCGATCGACCCTACAAACGAGCTTTGCGAACAGATGCAGCGATGAAAATTTTGCGGCAAGAAGCAGCTCACAACAAAATCAACGCTGATTTGTTAGAATTGTTCGACCATCGCCAAGTCTTTAGCGTCCTAGGACACAACTTGGATGTTAAAGTCGAATCAGCCTAGACGAGTCGGGCGTGCTGTGCTAAAAAGAAAAGAAGGCGATCGGGCGCCCGACTTGTGTCATCCGTCAAATCAATCGACACCCCAAGTCTGGTATGGTTTTGACGCCGTTGAGTACAGGTTAGAAAACAGGCTCTGTGCAGCGGCCAGTCAGATCCATACACTCGGTCGGTCGGAAAGAATCAAAAGAAAAAGTGTATTTTAGGTCTTTTTTTAGATTATGCTAGTTGAGCAACGACTGACCACATAGAAGACTAGAAAAGTTTCTCTGTAATCGGTGTGAGGATGAGAGTGAATATGTCGAAATTTTTGTGGAGTTACCTATTAATCAGCCCAGCAGTCTTAGGAGCTACCCTAGTAGTTTCTTCGAGCGCTATGGCAGCAGACGCTCAGCAGGCTGCTGATGCGCTCAAGCCCACTGCCGCCAAAGCTGAAACCGCTGAAACCTCCGAAGCGAAACTCAATGCTTTAGCTGCTGTTTCCGAAACAACCGCAGCCTCCGAGCCAGTCGAAGAAATTTCCCAAGCCGCTGCGGGCAACGAAACCCAGGCAGCGATTGCAGATTCGGACACGGGTGCAACTGAAAGTGCGATCGCCGGAGCCAACACAGCCCCTGTGGCAAATCCCGAAGTGGCATCACAACCTACAAGTGAATCTTTAGCCGCCGCTGGGTCAACAGTCGCTCAACCAGTAGAAAATTCTGCCCCGGCAGCCCAACTAGAAACTCCAGCCCCGGCAGCTACGGCTCTCCCAGAGCAAATCGGTGCAGTTCAATTAGAAACTCCAGCCCCGGCAGTGGCAGAGTCGGCAGCACAAAGTTTGCCCAAACCGGCTGAATCTTTCGCCCAAACTGCCGCGCCACAAGATCAAAACCCAGCCGCCACATTAGAACAGCTCAACCAGTACAGCAGCGAAGGTGCGGCCAGCGGCGAAACTGAAGGTCAAGTTACCTCCGTATCTCAACTTTCCGACGTGCGGCCCACAGACTGGGCATTCCAAGCACTGCAATCCTTAGTTGAGCGCTACGGCTGTATTGCCGGGTATCCCGACGGCACCTTCCGCGGCAACCGGGCCATGACCCGCTACGAATTCGCAGCCGGTTTAAATGCTTGCTTAGACAGGGTTAGCGAGTTAATTAGAGGAGGCACTGGCAACTTAGCTACGAGAGAGGACTTAGCAGCCCTCCAACGGCTCCAAGAAGAATTTGCAGCGGAACTGGCAACCCTGCGCGGCCGCGTCGATGCTCTGGAAGCTCGGACAGCCGAACTCGAAGCTAACCAATTCTCCACCACAACCAAGCTGACTGGGGAAGCAATTTTTGCCCTCAGCGACGACTTTGGTGGCGACGTTAGCGTTTTTGGCAGAGATAACACAAACCTCGGTAGCGACAACAACGAAGCTGTCTTCCAACAACGGGTGCGTCTGAATTTAAACACTAGCTTCACCGGCAGAGACTTGCTGCTGACCAGGCTTCAAGTCGGCAACGGTCGCAGCTTTAACCTTGGGGCTACCCGCGAAGGCACTCAAACTTGGAATTTTGTCGGCAGAACCGACAACGTTGTTTCCCTCGACACCTTGCTGTACAAGTTCCCCGTCGGTCAGCGACTCAACGTTACCCTTGCAGCCAACGCTGTCGTCTGGGACGACATTCTGCCGACTGTCAACCCTTACTTTGAAGACTTTGACGGCGGCAACGGGTCATTGAGCACCTTTGGACAGCGGAACCCGATTTATCGCTTAGGTGGCGGTGCAGGTATCGGCTTTGACTACGCCTTCGGTGGCAGGGGCTTGCTGGGTGGCGTGTTTGGCCCGACTTCTCTGTCCTTCGGCTACTTGGCATCAAATGCAGCCAATCCTAGCCAGGGCGCGGGCTTGTTTAACGGCGACTACGCGGCGATGGGGCAGTTGACTTTTACCCCGGGACGCAACTTGCAAATTGCTTTCAACTACAACCACGGTTACTTTAGCAGAGGTAACTTTGGGTTTGACAATGGTTTAGCGAATGGGCCAGGCAGTCTAGGCGGTTTCACCGGTACCGGCGTGGCTAATTCTCTCAACGGTTTGAGCGAAGGCTTTGACGGCTTCCGCGGTCGCAAAGTTGTTAGCGACTCCTACGGTGCTCAGGCTTCGTTGCGGCTCAACCCGAGGTTTATCCTTGGCGGCTGGGCTGGTTTAACCAATGCCCGCATTATTGGCATCGGCGATGCGAAAATTTGGAACTACGCTGTCACCTTGGCTTTGCCCGATTTAGGGAAAGAAGGCAACTTGCTAGGGTTCGTGGTAGGTCGTGAGCCTTACTTGGATAAACTTGAAGCTGCGAGAAGTTTGCGGAGTTTCCGCAACGATGATTCGTATCACATCGAAGGGTTCTACAAGTTTCAGCTCTCGGACAACATTTCTGTTACTCCGGGCGTGATTTGGGTGACTAATCCCAATCAAGATGACCGTAACGACGACATCATTATTGGTACTCTGAGAACTACTTTCACGTTCTAGAGCGCGTTAGAGGAGGCAGGGCGGGTCATACCCTCTCTGCTGCCAATTCTAGATGCGACGTTTAGCCCTGCCTGCTGCAGGGCTTTTTTGTGGGGGGGACGAATTGGCCGCCCAGAATCTATTAAAAATTAAAAATTATCAATGATAGATGCAGAAACCCGGTTTCTTGAGGTAATGCCGTCGTGGAAGCGGAGAAAGTCGAAACTACCAACTTGGTTTCACAGAAGCGAGAGTGCCGTCCTAACGCTTCTGTGATGAAAGTCGATTAAGTTTAGTGGAAAACCGGGGTATAATAAAAGGAAAAGTTAAGATTTAGAATTGGTAACTCAATATTGAGTAGACTTTTAACATCTGACTTCGGAGTTGATAATTCTGAATATTTGAAGCAATTATGGTAGAACTCTCCTGTAAAAGCGAATACGCAATCTTAGCTTTGCTGGAGCTGGCCGATTGCTACGATGAAGGCGAGCCTCTGCAAATTCGCCAGATAGCGGCTCAGCAAAATATTCCCGATCGATATTTAGAGCAGTTGCTCGCTACTATGAGACGCTGCGGGCTGATTCGCAGCCAGCGAGGAGCTAAGGGAGGTTATATCTTGGCGAGGGAACCATGGAAAATTACACTCCTAGAAATTATCAACTGTCTAGAAGGCTCAGAGTTCGATCGCTCTGAAAAAGACTCGCCCGCTCAAACTGTAGAAAGTGCTGTGATTTGGGAAGTTTGGCAAGAAGCCCGATCGATTGCCAACTCAGTGTTGCAAAAATACACGCTACAGGATCTGTGTGAAAAGCGCAATGGCAGACGGCAGCTCGATATCATGTATTACATCTAGTTAATATTCCCAACTAGGAATTAACATTTACTTTCAACCACAAACTGAGAAAGATTATGCGTATTGCTGGCGACATTACAGAATTGGTAGGACGGACGCCTCTGGTGCAACTCAACCGCATTCCCCAAGCTGAAGGCTGCTTGGCTCGGATTGTGGTAAAACTCGAAGGCATGAATCCGGCATCATCGGTGAAAGACCGCATCGGTGTCAGTATGGTCAATCAAGCCGAGGCCGAAGGGCTCATTAGTCCAGGGAAAACGGTTTTAGTGGAACCGACTTCTGGCAATACCGGAATTGCTCTGGCAATGGTGGCGGCGGCTAAGGGCTACCAGTTGATTTTGACGATGCCGGATACGATGAGCACGGAACGCCGATCGATGCTGCGAGCTTACGGGGCCCAACTAGAACTGACTCCGGGAATTGAGGGCATGAGCGGCTGCATCCGCCGCGCTCAAGAGATTGTGGACAAAACTCCCAATGCGTATATGTTGCAGCAGTTTCGCAATCCAGCGAACCCGCAGGTTCACCGTTCGACAACGGCTGAGGAAATTTGGCAAGATACAGACGGCGAGGTGGATTTCCTGATTTCGGGAGTCGGCACCGGCGGTACGATTACGGGTGTCGCAGAGGTGATTAAGTCGCGGAAACCCGAGTTTAAGGCGATCGCCGTTGAGCCGGCTAATAGTCAGATCCTATCGGGCGGAAAGCCAGGGCCTCACAAAATTCAAGGTATCGGTGCTGGTTTTGTGCCGCCGGTGCTGAATGTGGATTCGATCGACGAAATTATAGTTGTTACGGATGACGAGGCGATCGCCTACGGCCGCCGCTTGGCCAGAGAAGAAGGAATTTTGTCCGGTATTTCCAGTGGTGCGGCACTATGTGCGGCAGTGAAAGTCGGCCAGCGTCCCGAAAATGCAGGAAAATTGATTGTGATGATTCAGCCTAGCTTTGGCGAACGCTATCTGAGCACTCCCTTGTTCCAAGATCCAGAACTCAATCTGGCGATGGCCCTCAACTAGGTCAGCCTCCCACCCAAGTCGCAGAAACTGACAGCAGGGCGTACACTGTACGCCCTGCTTGGCTTGGCTTTTTAGCTTAAAGAATGGCGAGATTGTAGCTGCCTTGATCGCGGATGCCGAATTTCTCAAGTGGCTTTTTTTTTGAACGAACTGCTTTCGGCGCGTTATATCATGTCCGAGCGATCGCCCATAATACAATTGCCGGGGCCCGTTTGTGAGATTGTCCGTTTTTGGCAAATATTATTGGTGAACCCGCCCCTACAGTAATCAGAATAATCGACCGGACATGATATTATATCGTTTCCGGTTGCATGGGAATGATCAAGTCAAGGTCAATAATTCCATATTCCCCAACGGACGACGGACGACTCCCGACTCCCCATCATAAGGAGTGTAACCGGAATTGATATTAGCGAAGTGGCCGGTAAGCTCTCTTGTCGAGAAGGAAGGAGTTAACAATTGCTGGGAGGAGGGCTATAGGAGTCCCCAATGTCGATCGGCTTGCCACTTCAAAAGCATCAATCTTTTTCTAAAATAGATTTATGATAAGTTGAAAACGTCAGTTTTCAACTTACACTTTTTGGCATTTATATCAGATAAATACCTAATAAATTAGCAAATAATGATATTTTTGTCAAGCATTTTTTTTCCGATTATCCAGATTTCAAGGAAATAACAGCGTGTCTTCCGTTACCAATCACTACAAAACCTTAAAGATTAGCCCAACCGCAACACAAGCCGAGATTAAACAGGCATACCGCCGTTTAGTCAAAGTATTTCATCCAGACAGCCATAGTTCCAAAGCCGATCACGAAGAGATTGTCCGCCTCAATGCAGCCTATGAAATATTAGGAGACGCCCAGCACAGACAATCTTACGATCGCCAATTTTCCGAGCAAAGCCAACAGCAATCACCAGTCGCACCAAACGTCAGCCGCCAGCAAACACAAACAGCACGGGACGCTGACGAACAAATGGAACAGTGGCTGATTAAAGTATACAAACCCGTCAATAAAATGCTCAACAGCATCTTGAAGCCGCTTAAAAAGGAAATAGACGAGTTGTCCGCAGATCCGTTTGATGACGAACTGATAGAAAAGTTTCAACTTTATATCGAAACCAGTCGCGAGTTTCTCAAAAAAGCTCATAACTTTTTTACATCAATGCCCAATCCCTCTAATGTAGCCGGAGTTGCGGCTCATCTCTACTACTGCATCAATCAAGTCGGAGACGGGATAGAAGAATTGCAGCTATTTACCCTCAATTATGACGATCGCCACTTGCACACCGGTCAAGAACTGTTTAGAATTGCCGCTAGACTGCGGCGGGAAGCACAGGATGAATTAAAATTTAAAAGTTAGTTAGTCAAGGAGAGGGGGAGAGGGGAGAGTGGGAGAGTGGGAGAGTAGGAGAGTGGGAGAGTGGGAGAATTGCCCAATTCCCAATTACCAATTCCCAATTCCCAATTCCCTCAGCATTCATCCGTTAAATCTGTTAAATCCTCTACAGTGCTTCGTTGGCGAACTTCCTTCCCGTATCAAATTCCAAAAAGAACTTGAATTCGCTTGCGAATTTTAAGAAAAGGAGTTTGTTCCAGAGAGTCGCCATCTAACAATCCCAAATCTCTCAAAGCTTGCTGGCGTTCCGACAATTTTTGAGCAATCTGATCTGCTAAATTCGGCTGTTCTATTAAAAGTTTTTGCAAGTCGTGGCGTTCCACCACAAACAAAATTGCATCTTCGCTAGTTTTAACAGTCGCCGTTCTCGGAGTTCCCAACAGCAAAGATATTTCCCCAAAAAACTCGCCCTCGTGAAGCGTAGCAATATACTTATTGGCTTTTTGAGAAAGAACTTCTACAGTACCCGAAAGAATAATATAAAAAGAATCGCCAGGGTCCTCTTCTTTACATACAATCTGTCCCGCTGAAAACAGTTGTCGATAGCCGTATTCAATTAACTGTCGCAGTTCTAAATCCGTACACTGTTCAAAATAAGTTACTCGCCGCAACAAATCTCGCAACGTCCAATTACTAGGGGATTTTGACCCTGATTTTTTAGGCTCAGAAACCGTGGGAGTAGATTGGAGCTCTGCTGAATGTTTTGCATTCTGCGGAAAAAGTTTGCCGTTGGAATTATCATCTTTGTTGTTGTGAAAAAATTGAGTTAACTCTTTCGGGTTTCGCAGCCACAAATCCCGCTGGGGAAAGGGAATTTCGATATTTCGGTGACGAAATTCGTAATCTATTAAAAAATTCACTGCACTTTTAATGGCATCGCTTTCCTGTGGCTGGTCAATCCAAACTAAAAGTTCAAAATCTAAAGCGTTATCTCCAAAACCGCGAAACCATACTTTAGGAGAAGGATGGGATAAGACATTCGATTCCATCCGCGCCGCAATTAACAGCGCTTCTGTAACTATTACTGGGTCAGATCCGTAAGCAACGCCGACGGGGATGCGGAGGCGGCATCTGGGGTCTCTGTAACTCCAGTTAATAATGTTTGTTTCGACAAACTTAATATTTGGTATGATTACAAACAGCCCGTCAATTGTTTTGATAATTGTGGAGCGGATCGAAATTGTTTCTACTGTTCCTAATAAATTGTCTATTTCAATAAAGTCTCCGACTCTAATTTGGTGTTCAAATAGTAGGGTGAGACCGCTGATAAAGTTGCTGGCGAGATTTTGCAAGCCGAAGCCGAAACCAATGCCGACAACGCCCGCTAAGACGGTGAGAGAAGTGAGGTTGATGCCGGCACCTTGCAGGACGATTATACAGCCAAGAGTTGCTAAAATATAGCTAATGATGGTGGAAATTGCTTCTCGACTGCCGCGATCCAATCCCATCCGAACTAGCAGGCTGCGCTTGATTCCTTCACTGATAATCTTAGCTATAATTAAGGCAAATATAGCTAAAACTATCAGTTTGACGATCGCACTGATAGACAGATGAGTGTCCCCGATATAGAATATCGGGGTTGTCATCGCACCCCAGAAATGTTCAAAAAAGCGATCGGCTCGTGCTGTAATCGAATTCATTAATATTTGGTAATGGGTAATTGGTGATTGATAATGGGTAATGAGTTTTGAGCGCAACTGAACGCGAAACTGCTAACTATTGCAGAGCTTAGGCGAAAAACTCGAACGGTGCAGTGGCCTGTGTTGCAAAAAAGATGGATTCCCTTCGGGATAAATCCGCACGCGCGTACTTTCTCAAAGGCTGGTAACTGATGGGTTAGTAACAGATGGCGAAAAACTATTTTGTAGCGGTATTTTCTGCCGGATATCTGTATGGTGGCGTAAAATGGGTCCGGCGGCTCGATCGAGCGACGACCTGTTGCCAATATCTGGAAAATTGGTAGAAATTCATTTACAGCACCCTCAAATTATTGAAAAATTCCAGCAAAAATTAGTTTATCCTTAAGAAGTAAGTCCTTTACAGAACTTAACAAGCTTACCTTACTTGACTTTTATGCAGTGCATCATCAATCGTCGGGCACAGTTTTCGGCGAGTCACCGGTACTGGCTGCCGGAATTGAGCGAAGCCGAGAACTTTGAACGGTTTGGCCCAACTGCCCGCGCACCGGGACACGGACACAATTACGTCCTTTACGTTTCCATGATAGGAAAACTCGACGAGTACGGCATGGTGCTCAACCTGTCTGATGTCAAGCACGTCATCAAACGGGAAGTTACCAAGGATCTCGATTTTTCCTTTCTCAACGAAGCGTGGCCGGAATTTGAGCAGACTCTGCCAACTACCGAAAACATAGCACGGCAAATTTGGCTGCGGCTAGCCCCTCATTTGCCTGTGACCAAAATTCAATTGTTTGAACATCCCGAACTTTGGGCTGAATATTTAGGAAACGGAATGGAAGCTTATTTAACTTTGTCCACTCATTTTAGCGCGGCCCATCGGTTGGCTCGTCCCGATTTGAGCTTTGAAGAAAACTCGGAAATTTATGGCAAATGTGCTCGTACCAACGGCCACGGTCACAACTATCATTTAGAGGTGACTGTTAAAGGGGAAATTGATCCGCGGACTGGCATGATTGCTGATTTGGGAGCTTTGCAAAAAGCCGTTGACGATTATGTTGTTGAACCGTTCGATCACTCTTTTTTAAATAAGGATATTGCTTATTTTGAGAAGGTTGTGCCGACGGCGGAGAATATTGCTGTTCGGATTGGGCAATTGTTGCTTGCGCCCGTTCGGGAATTGGGCGCCGAGTTGCACAAAATTAAGCTGATTGAAAGTCCGAATAATAGCTGTGAAATTTACGGCGCTGATTTAGAGGAAGTGGCGGCACAAAGTCAGCAGCCGGAAGCGGTTTTAGCTGGGGTTTAGTGCTGAATATCTGCTGGTAGATTCACGAGTCTTCTCTGTAGATCCGAGAGTCCGGCAGTCCGAGAGTCCGACAGGGGTTTTCAACCCCTGTCTCATCGCTAAAGTCGTCTGAAAGAAAACTACAATTAATAATATTTTCCTTGAGAAGTTGGCTCATTTTTAGCTTATTCCAGAGCATTATACTTTTGTTGGAACTTCAGAGCGATCGCCTGGAGAATCCTCAAAGATTGCGCCTTGTTTAATCAGGTCTTGCTTCATCGATTCAGAAATGCCTGGGTTCGAGCTGAATCGGGCTTCCTTAACCTTAGTCTTACTCAGGTCGGCACGAATCAGGTCGGCACCACTCAGGTTGGCACCACTCAGGTTGGCACCACTCAGGTCGGCACCAAACAGGTTGGCATGAAACAGGTTGGCACGACTCAGGTTGGCACCACTCAGGTTGGCACCACTCAGGTCGGCACGACTCAGGTTGGTATTACTCAGGTCGGCACCACTCAGGTAGGCACCAATCAGGTTGGCACTTCTCAGGTTGGCACCACTCAGGTAGGCACCACTCAGGTCGGCATCACTCAGTTTGGCATTCATCAGGTTGGCACCACTCAGGTTGGCACCACTCAGGTCAGCACCACTCAGTTTGGCATTCATCAGATTGGCACCACTCAGGTCAGCACTACTCAGGTCAGCACCACTCAGTTTGGCATTCATCAGGTTGGCACCACTCAGGTCGGCATCACTTAAGTCAACCCCACTCAAGTTTCGATCTTTAATTCCCTGAGTAACAATCTCTCGTACTAGACACCACTTATTATTGAGTTCGTTACTTTCGTCATCCTCTGAGCTTTTACTCAAAATTTGAACATCTTCAACAGGAAAACCGCTTACTTCCTTTAATTCTCCTGATTTGATGCGAGATACAAGCCGATCGATATCCTCTTGAGAACCCTCTACAGTTAATCGGATGCTGCCCTCTTTAATATCAGTGATTTTTATAGTGTCTCCTGCAAATTCTCGTAAAATAAATTCAACCGTACTTGAATCTCCAAAGGAATTTATATCACCTCTCAATTTTATTTCAGCTTTAATTGTATTAGTTTTTTTATCTATTACAGTCACTTGACGGTAAAATGTTGGTATTAGCATTTTCTCCACTCCTTCATTAATATCAGGGTTTATGCAATCAGTTCTTCCTGGTATTTGAGATGGTTTTTCTTCTGAGAGTTCCGCTATTCTCATCCAATCTAATTTCAGTTCTTGACATATCGTTTTAAAGGAATTAACCTGAATGGGTCGGCGCAGAAAAAAGTCGGTAACTGTATTGCGTCCTAAAAAGCAAGATTTGGCAAAGTTACTTTTTGACTCAAATCCTAGCCTGAGCAAAGCGTTTTCTGCTATCTTTACACCTTCTGAAGATGCGGTGATAGTTATCTTCTTCTTTTTTATGATGCTTAGGTCAGTCATAATGTGGAGAGTGTTTTGACACGATCGCTGACAAAATCGAAACTAGAGCATAGGACAATCATAGAGCAATCACAAGAGAGCAACAAGTAAATCATTGTGTAGTCAGGGTTTCAAGCATTTTGCTTCACACTAGAAGTATAAAGTTTAGGCTCAACGAAACCCATGAATAACCAGCCAATCACCCACTCTGACTCCACAATAAAAATGATTATTGCCATAGAACGATCGCGCCAAGCCCACCATAGTTTTAACTTGGCTTTTGTAACGACCGCAGCCTCAGTCCTCATAGGTTTTGTGGGAGTTGGGCTTGTACTTCAGGGCAAAGCCTCAGAGGGCACTATCACGGCAACTGGAGGTCTGGCATCGACTGCTTATTGTCTCAAGCTGTCCAAAGATGCCAATGACAGACTTGATAAGGTTGCTTCTGAACTCAACGACGATCGATAGCGGGTCGATCGCAGATAATTAGAGCAATAGGACTGACGCAACAATCATCAGGATCGATATAATATCCGACAGTCCGACAGGGGTTGAAAACCCCTGTCTCATAGCTAAAGTCCTCTGAAAGAAAACTACAATTAATCATATTTTCCTTCAGAAGTTGGCTCATTTTTAGCTGGTTCCAGAGCATTATACATTTGTTAGAACTTCAGAGCGATCGCCTGGAGAATCATCAAAGATTGCGCCTTGTTTAATCAGGTCTTGCTTCATCGATTCAGAAAAGCCTAAATTCGAGCTGAATCGGGCTTTCTCAACCTTAGTCTTACTCAGGTTGGTATCAATCAGGTCGGCACCACTGAGGTTGGCACCACTGAGGTTGGCACCACTGAGGTCGGCACCACTGAGGTCGGCACCACTGAGGTTGGCACCACTCAGGTCGGCATGAATGCGGTAGGCACGAATCCGGTCACCAATCAGGTTGGCACCACTGAGGTTGGCACCACTGAGGTTGGCACCAATCAGGTTGACACCAATCAGGTTGGCATCAATCAGGTCGGCGCCACTCAGGTCGGCACTTCTGAGGTCGGCACTTCTGAGGTTGGCACCACTGAGGTAGGCACGAATCAGGTTGGCACCACTGAGGTTGGCACCAATCAGGTTGGCACCAATCAGGTAGGCACTCATCAGGTAGGCACCACTCAGGTCGGCACTTCTGAGGTCGGCACCACTGAGGTAGGCACTCATCAGGTTGGCATCAATCAGGTTCGCACCACTGAGGTCGGCACCACTGAGGTCGGCACTTGTCAGGTTGGCACCACTGAGGTCGGCACCGCTGAGGTCGGCACTTCTCAGGTTGGCACCACTCAGGTTGGCATATCTCAGGTCGGCATCACTTAAGTCAAACCCACTCAAGTTTCGATCTCTAATTCCCTGAATAACAATCTCTCGTACTAGACACCACTTATTATTGAGTTCGTTTCTTTCGTCATCCTCTGAGCTTTCACTCAAAATTTGAACATCTTCAACAGGAAAACCGCTTACTTCTTTTAATTCTCCTGATTTAATGCCAGATACAAGCCGATCGATCTCCTCTTGAGAACCCTCTACAGTTAATCGGATGCTGCCCTCTTTAATATCAGTAATTTTTATAGTGTCTCCTGAATATTTTCGTAAATTCCATTCAACCCGACTTAAATTTTCCCATGATGTTATATCACCTATCCATTTTATTTTAGCTTTAATTTTATTAGTTTTTTCATCTCTTACAGTCACTTGACGGTAAAATGTTTGTGTGTGCATTTTCTCCCCTCCTTCATTAATATCAGGGTTGAGGCAATCATTTCTTTCTGGTATTTTAGAGTATTTTCCTTCTGATATTCCTGCTATTTGCGTCCAATCTAATTTCAGTTCTTGACATATCTTCTTAAAAGAATCAAGCTGAATAAGTCGGCACTGAAAAAACTTGGTAATTGTACGGCGTGATAAAAGCTGAGCTTTGGAAAAGTTACTTTTTGAATCAAATCCTAGCCCGATCAGAGCGTTTTCTGCTATCTTTAGACCTTCTGAAGATGCGGGGATAGTTATCTTTTTCTTTTTTCTCATGCTTAGGTTAGTCATAATGTGGAGAGTCTTTTGAGACGATCGCTTACAAAATCGAAACTAGAGCCTAGGACAATCATAGAGCAAGCACAAGAGAGCCACAAGTAAATTATTGTGTAGTCAGGGTTTCAAGCATTTTGCTTCACACTAGAAGTATAAAGTTTAGGCTCAACGAAATCTATGAATAGCCAGCCAATCACCGACTCTGACTCCACAATAGAAATGATTATTGCCAAAGAACGGCGCCAAGCCCACCATAGTTTTAACTTGGCCTTTGTAACGACCGCAGCCTGTGTCTTCATCAGCTTTGCGGGAGTTGGGCTTGTACTTCTGGGCAAAGCTGATGAGGGCACTATCACGGCAACTCTCCGGTCTACTAGCATCAACTGCTTATTGTCTCAAGCTGTCCAAAGATGCCAATGACAGACTTGATAAGCCGGAATGACTGTTGACTGTTGACTGTTGACTGTTGACTGTTGACTGTTGACTGATGACTGTTGACTGTTGAGTGTTGACTGATGACTGTTGACTGTTGACTGATGACTGTTGACTGATGACTGATGACTAATGACTGATGACTAATGACTGATGACTAATGACTGTAGAAGGAGGGGTGGAAAAACTCAATGGTTGAGTGTTAACTGTTGACTCGATTTTATTATTGTGATGCAACCGGAAACGATATAAGGAGATTTCCTGTTTTGAGAAGGTTGTGCCGACTGCGGAGAATATTGCAGTTCGGATCGGGCAATTGTTGCTTGCGCCCGTTCGGGAATTGGGCTGGGAGTTGCACAAGATTAAGCTGATTGAAAGTCCGAATAATAGCTGTGAAATTTACGGCGCTGATTTAGAGGAAGTGGCGGCACAACGTCAGCAGCCGGAAACGGTTTTAGCTAGGGTTTAGAGTTCAAACTCGGGTCGGTTGGGGCGGGTTCACTCGGATATTTGGCTAATTGTGGAGATTGGTGAACCCCGTCCTACCAGCCTAATCATGATTCCGAGAGTTATCCAACCGCATTAGTGGCGAGAATATATTCTTTTACCAAAGTTCTACAGCCAGAATTATTGGCACTTTTCCTGAAAAGTCAGGCTGCGCGCGTATTTTGGAGATAGTAAGTCAGCATTGCTCATGTCAGCTATTCTAACTGCTGAGAGTATGAGGTCGATCGCCCGATCGCTGACAACCAAGCAGTAATTTCTCCTAGGTAAGTTGACGTTTATGCGCGTCTCAAATGTAGCTCTCTTGACTCTGGCTGCCCTCGCATCCCAGAATTTAACTGCTAATACTAGCCCCAATCCTGCTGCACCTTCTATCTCTCCTCAGACACCGCAGGCTAGCAACTTTGTTGATGGCATAAATACTACCGCATCCCGTGCCGCTGAGTCAATTAGCGAGCCTGAGACGATCGCCCACGAACAATTTTCCCCAAATACTACCGCATCCCGTCGGCCTGAGTCAATTAGCGAGCCTGAGACGATCGCCCACGACCAATTTTCCCCACGAATTGCTGTAAAATCCCAGACTGGTTTGCTGGTAGCTTCGGCTCAATCGGAGTTATCTGCTGCAAAAAGCCAGGCAAATACTCCTGCGGCATCCGGCGATGAACTCACAAAATCTTTACAAGAAACCTGGCTGACTAAATTAATCGAAACCGGGGTTGAAAGCAATCCTCAAGTTCGGGAGGTTTTCGCTTTTATTTCCCCGCTTACTGGCAGTGCTGAATCTAGCTACGATTTTAATAATACTATAAATCTGCTCAATATTCTACTAATTCTTGGTACTATATTTCCACCTGTGACAATTACTTTTTTTTGGCTGATGCGACGGCTGGTAGTCAAACAGTTGGTTGCTGATGCCAATAAACGATTGCAGGGGATTGGTGTATTGGAATCAGAACTCATAAATTCTCGCCAACTCACTGAAAAATTGAGGGAGGAATTAGAAGCGCAAATGAGTGCAGCTAAACAATCCATTGATTTTTTAACTAGAGAAACTGAACTTTCCAAATCTTCCGTCGAGCAAATTGAGACTCTCAAATCTCAATTTCTCATGCACCTGCAAGTTTTGCTGACAGAAGTTTACGAGAAAAAATCTCAAATTGTTCAAGAAATTTCCCAAGTTCCCGCAGTTGTTGGCAAAGAAGCTCTCAAACTCGCACCTCAACCGCAGTTCAACAATTCCCAAAATTTGCAACCTGCACCCCTTAGCGACGAAAATTTCATTGCTGATGATTATATCAAGCAAGGCGAAGGGCTTTATTTTCAAGGCAATTATGATCAGGCAGTAATCTGCTTTGAAAAAGCTATTTTAGCGAATAATAATTTGGATGAGGCTTGGTATTGGCGCGGAAATGTGTTAATAAAATTGCAGCGCCACGAAGAAGCACTCGCCTGTTACGACCAAGCAATATCAATTAAACCGGATAACTACGAAGCGTGGTATAATAAAGCGAATTTGTTGGGAAAATTGCACAGGTACGAAGAGGCGATCGCCTGTTACGAGCGAGCAAGTTCGAGCGAATCCCTAAAATACGGTTGTTGGCACACTATAGCGGCTTTTTTGGGTAAATTGCAGCATTACGAAGAAGCGATCGCCAGTTACGATCGCGCCCTGGCTATCAAAGCAACCGACAGCGAAATTTGGCACAATCGAGGGGCGATGCTGGGCAAAATAGAGCAGTATGCAGCAGCAGTCGATTCTTACGATCGCGCTCTGGCTCTTAATCCCAACAGATACGAAACTTGGTACAATCGAGGCAATATGCTGTGGAGACTGCTGAGCTACAGCGATGCTATTGATTCTTACGATCGAGCTCTAGGCATGGCGCCCGACAAATACGAAGTTTGGTACAATAAAGCCGCTGTGCTCGCAAAGATGCAGCGATATCAAGAATCGATCGAATGCTACGACAAAGCAATAGCCCTTAAACCGCAGGATTTTGAAGTGTGGCACAACCGAGGTATAGCTTTCGACAAACTGTCGCAGCACTCCGCAGCAATTGCCTCTTACGAATCAGCAATTACCCTTAATTCCGAGTGTTACGAAGCTTGGTTTTGTAAAGGCGAATCTTTGGCTTCATTGCAGCGCCATGAAGAAGCGATCGCAGCTTATGAGAAAGCGATTGCTATTAAGCCAGATTCCTACGATGCTTGGCGTCATGTGGGCATAGCTTTGTCAGAATTAAAGCGGTATGAGGAAGCAATGGCAGCTTACGATCGAGCTATTGCCATCAAGCCGGAAAATGCGGAAGCTTGGCGCGATCGAGGCGCAATAGTATCAGAATTAAAACAGGATACAGAAGGATTTGCGGACGGCGAAAAAGAGAAGGAATAACCAGCCACAATCCAATGAATATTCGGACAGTTAGTTAGGCGTAAACTGGGTCGCTGCGTGTGAACCCGAGTTTTTGGCGTAAGGTGTACCGCTTTGTGTGCACCCCAATTTTTGGTTAACGTAAGGTGCGCACCGCTGCGTGTACACCCGAATTCTTGCTGCATAAAATCTCTACAAATATTTTAAAATATCGTCCTGAAATCGGTTGATTTAATAGAAACATATAGAGCGGTTAATGGGTAGATGAGGTAGGCAATTCAACTTAAAAAGGTTGACAACACAGGGTTTAGGCGGGCTCTATTTTTCTTTGTGAGAAAAGCGATAGCTTAACTATTAGCAGTAATATAACAATTGGGCGATCGGCATTATTTCCTAACGGGAATTAGATTTTTTCTAGCTGCTTTAGGGGCTGAAAACCTCTCGCTTACAAGGAAAACAGGTTGAGTACCTAAAAACGCCTGAAACCTTTGTGAATAATAGATTTATGCCTGGTTGAGCTAAAAGTATTTATAGCTCTGGGTTTAAAGCCATTTTCGCTTCGGTTTTTGTCTAAGTCCTGCTAAGTTGAATAAGTAGTAATATCCAGGGGAAAATTTAAAAAATTCTGGAACATTGCTACAGCATTCTCATTCTTCACTATTAACAGGAGATCGAAGCACAAATACAGTTACCAAAACAGCGGGACAGCAAATAATTGCAGTGAGGGATTTGTTTTAGGTAAAAAAATCTAGTTAATAGTGACATAAATACCAGGTTTTTATCCCGAATCATCTGTTAATTAAAATCCCGCACTATTACCCAGAACAATCTCTACAGGTGCTTCTACCAAAAGCAAAAATAATTAACCTGTGGATTAAAAAAAATGGCAAACATAACAGGAACTCTCGGCCCCGATGTCATACCGGGATTTTTACCAGACGGTCGCATAATTAACTCGGGAACCTTACTGAGTGACGACACCATCAACGGCCTCGACGGCAATGATGCGATCAATGCAGACTCAGGAAACGACCTCATATTCGCCGGCCCAGGTAACGATATTGTTAACGGCAACGAAGGCAACGATCAAGTATACGGTGGCAAAGATGACGACCAAGTATACGGCGGCAAAGAGAACGACTTAGTTAGAGGCGACATCGGCAATGACAGCGTTTTCGGCAACAACGGCAATGACACCGTGTTCGGCGGCAAAGACAACGACACCATGTTCGGTGGCAAAGACAACGACTTGATGCTGGGTGACCTCGGCGACGACGTACTCTACGGGGATCTCGGTTCTGATACAATGAGCGGCGGCGGTGGAAATGACCTTTTTGCGATCGGGCGAGTCGGCGACGGCAGACCCACAGCCACCACCGGGGGTCCCGGAGTATTCGATGCCGACCTGATTACCGACTTTCGAGTCGCCGGCAACGATGTCATCCAGTTATTTGGGGGGCTGCAATTGAGCGATTTGCAGTTCATCGACGGCACCGGCTTAAATGGCATAAGCATCGGCAACACCCTAATTCGCGATATCGGCACCGGCGAGTATTTAGTCAACATCCAAGGTTTTAGCGCTGCCCAACTGAGCGCAAATCCGACCTGGTTCCAATTAGCTGGAGCCCCAACACCGACACCGACGCCGACTCCAACCCCAGCCCCCACCCCGACACCCGTTCTCGGTGCAGGCGTGTTGAACTTCAGCCAGCCCACCTACAGCGGCACAGAAGGAAATAACGTCACTGTTAACGTCACCCGCACCGGCGGCAGTCAGGGCGCAGTATCGGCAAACTACACTGTCTCTCCGGGCGGAACCAACGGTCAAGCCAGCCCTGCTGACTACAATGTGGCACAGCCCCAAACGGTAACTTTTGCCGACGGGGAAACCTCGCCCAAGACTATCAGCTTTAATCTCGTGGCTGACGGTTTGGCTGAGGGAACCGAAACGGCGATTTTGCAACTTCAGGCCCCCGTAGGCGGTGCGACTCTGGGTAGTCTGCCGGCAACAATTCTGGCGATTTCTGACGAGTTGGCGACGCCGACACCGACGCCGACGCCAACGCCAACGCCAACGCCGACGCCTGCGAGTATCTTCCAGTTCAACCAAGCGAGTTACACGGTGAATGAAGGCGGCGCGGCTACGATTAACGTTACTCGCACGGGTGGCACGGGTGCAGCAACCATTAGCTACGCTTCTGTTGACGGTTCGGCCACTTCTGGAGGCACTGCACCGGATTACACTGTGGCGGCTGGTTCCCTGAATTTTGCTCCGGGGCAAAATAGCGCTAGTTTCACTGTGACGGCTTTGAGCGACATGATGCTGGAATCGCCGGAAACGGTGAATTTGGTGCTGAGCGGTGGGAATGTGGGCAGCAATCCATCAATCTTGACGATTCTGGATGTGCCGCCCGTCCCAACTCCGACTCCGACTCCTTTTCCAACTCCGACTCCGACTCCTTTTCCGACTCCGACTCCGACTCCGACGCCTGCTCCGACTCCGACGCCAACTCCTGGTCAAAACACGTTTTTCTTCAGTGCGGCTACTTACAGCGTCAACGAGGGTAGCACTGCTCCCATTACGATCAATCGCGGGGGCGACCTTTCTGCGTCGGCAACGATTGTGTTCGGCACTGGGGACGGTACTGCTCTGGCTGCGGGTTCTCAACCGGATTACACGGCTGTGGTTCAAAAAGCGGTGAATTTTGCACCTGGACAAGCTAGCGCGCAAGTTCCGGTTCAAAGTTTATTTGATAGCCTCACTGAGCCTACTGAGACGGTGAATTTGTTCTTGAGTGGCGGTAGTTTGGCGAGTCCTTCTGCAGCGGTTCTGTCGATTGTTGATACTACTGCTGTGCCTCCTACTTTCTTTTCTTACGGTTCGTCTTCGGGTTCTGTGCCTGATGGCGCTCCTGGCAATTTCACAATTAACCGCAGCGGCAATACAGGGGTTTCGGCTTCGATCGACTTTTTGATTGCTGCTCCCGGCGGCAACCAACCTGTGAATAATGTAGATTTCAATATTGTCGGGCAGTATACTGCGAAGCCTTCTGGTGGTGCGGTGAACTTTAATCCAGGTCAAACTAGCGTCACTCTGACACTTAATAATGTTTCTGGTTTGAATAGTGGGGTGGTGAATTTAGGTTTTGGCCCAGGACCGATCGGTGCTCCGGCATCGACTGCAATTACTCTGCTTTAAGAGTGTTAGTAGGGGCGAGCAATGCTTGCCCTACTAATATGTCTGCAAGTTGTTAAATGCTTTTTGGATCGGGTTTGTTATCTAAGTTTTTCCTCTTGTTACCGCTCTGTTTGGGGCGGTTTTTTTTATGGTAATATCATGTCCGATAGATTAACCATAATATCCCGGTCGGGGCGGGTTTTTGAGATGGTCAATTATTGGCAGGTATTGTTGGTGAACCCGCCCCTACAAGAATCGCGGTCGCTCGACCGGACATGATATAAATTACTTCGGTTACTTGATGACCAGCCGCTATATTTGGGGCGTTTTTTTTTATGGTAAATTTAGGTAAGCTGCAAACAAGGAGAATAGTTATATGTCTGTTCAGCTTCAAAAACGGTTATTTACAGTAAAAGAATATCATTTGATGACTGAGGTTGGTATTCTCTCGGAGGGCGATCGGGTAGAACTCATAGAAGGAGAGATTGTTAAAATGGCTGCAATTGGTACTCGTCATGCAAGTTCTGTTAAGCGTCTAATCGCTGTGTTCTCGGATTTGGATAGAAAAGGTGCGATTATAGGTGCCCAAGACCCTATCCAGTTGACTGAGCGCACTGAACCTCAACCGGATTTTGTATTGCTGGTACCTCGTGCTGATTACTACGCCACAGCCCATCCAGTACCGTCTGAAGTTTTGCTGTTAGTTGAGGTTTCAGATAGTACGGTTGATTATGACAGAGATGTGAAAGTATCCATTTACGCTCGATCGCTCATTCAGGAAGTTTGGCTGGTAGATTTAGTTGAAAATTGTTTGGAAGTTTACCGTCAGCCAGGCCCGAACGGTTATAGTTTAATGCTCAAGTTTTGGCGCGGTCAACAAGTTGCGCCGCTGACTTTTCCCGATTTAGAAGTGAGCGTTGATTTTATATTGGGTTAGTATGAATAAGTAATGGCAGCTTACGATCGAGCGATCGCCATTAAGTCTGAGAATGCGGAAGCTTGGCGCGATCGCGGCGCAGTTGTATCAGAATTAAAACAGGAGACAGACAAAATTTAATCGGGGGAATCTGATATTACAAATGCCTCAGATAGCAAGGTGGAGCAACCTAAGTCAGCAGATTCGATGTAAGAATTGATTATTAGATAGCACTTTTCAGTAAAATCCGGTACGCCTGGGAATTGGAATGCGATCGGGGCGTACTTCACTTATTAGAGAATCGGTATAGTGGCTTAGGGGAAAATCGGGTGAGTGCGATCGCGATCGGGTGACTCTGGCGAGACTAACTTGTGGGTAGGAACGCCCTGTGGCTTGAGTTGTTACAGCTTTTGCTTTTGAAACAAAATACAATATGCTTATATATAAAGAAGGAAGTTAAGATGCTAAAACGAGTTCAGCGTAAAAAGTGGCAAAGATTTTTCCTCATCAGAAATCAACTGCTTGCAGGAATTTTTACACTAATTCTGGCATTGCTGCTTGGCTGGGCTGGAACATTACCCAGTCTTTCTCAGACTCCAACACCTCATTCCACTCAGAAATCAACTCCGACTTCCAAGAAGGAACTGATTGCCAAAATTAAGGAAAAACTTAATGAAGATTTAGCGTTTCGGATTGAGAACAAGCTTTCTCCCGATCTAAAAGAAGTCGATAAAAAGGTTGAGCAGTACAAAAAGAAGCTGACTTCTCAAGAGATAGAAGAGATAGAAAGTTTTTATAAAAACGAATATACCCGGCTTAAGAAGGCTAAGGATTCCGATTTATGGGAGAAAGTCAACGATGAACTGCTCGGTGGTCTGGGTTGGCTCACTGCTGGTTTCTTTATAATACTATATATATGTAAGGAAACCTTACATAAGGTAGTTAGCAGCTTTTTCAATGCGGTAGGTACTTGGATATATAACAGGTGTGCTGGAACTCGACTTTTACGTGGAATTGCTCTACGACATTATCGAAAGGGACTAATTGAAAAGTGTCAGGAGTTGAAAATCCCATTTCGACCAAATCGACCCCTGAAGATTCGCGAGATCTACGTTCCTCTCAAAGTTACAGGTACTAGGGATAATGAACAGCTCGATGCCTACGGTGCAGTGAGCAAGTATCGCCGACTTATGGTTAAAGGCGCACCTGGTTCTGGTAAATCAATGCTGCTCAAGTATCTTGCTCTTAGCTACGCGGAAGGTAGGTTGAATCTACCAGATCAACCTGTACCAGTTTTATTAGAACTCCATCGGCTAAGCAAATCAGACAAGTCATTAGAACAGCACTTTGTAGAGGCCTTAGATCGGGATGATTTTCCTCATTCTCAGCTCTTTATAGAGCATAGTTTAGCTCAAGGTACACTAATGTTGCTGCTAGATGGTCTTGATGAAGTCAACAGCGATAATCGCTGGCAAGTCGTGGCACAAATTAAGGACTTATTGGACAAGCACCCAAATTGTCGTGTCGTTATTACTTGCCGTACAGCAGTCTACAAAGGTGAATTTGACGATCTGAACCATCTTGAGAATCTGGAAGTTGTTGAATTCATCGAGCAACAGATTAGAGACTTTTTGAAGGCGTGGAAACAATATATGCCACCAGGAAAGTCGATTGAGCAACTCATGCAGACGTTGCACGACCGACCTCGAATCATGGCGTTAGCACGCAATCCGCTCATGTTAACTATCATTGCCTACCTCTATGCTGATACCTCATTGGTACTGCCTCGCTCACGCGCTGAGTTCTATCGGAAATCTACAGATATTTTGCTAGATCAATGGCATGATGAACACAATCAGTTTCAGGCACGAGAAAAGCGGTTTGTACTCCAGGATTTAGCTATTTATAACCAAGATAGTACTAAGCAGCAACAGCCAGATAGCGGTAGCATCAAATTCAAGACGGTTTTGCAGCAGATAAAGCTGGTACTTCCTGAGCTTAATCTCCAGCCTGACCAAGACGCTTTGCCTCTACTAAATGAAATTGTAGAACGTAGCAGCTTACTCATCAAAATAGATGGAGGTGAGAAATATCAGTTTGCTCATCTTACTTTGCAAGAGTTTTTCGCTGCGTCTAAGTTAATAGATGATAAGGATGGTCTACTCACTCGTTTCAAAGCTGATAATGACGCTTGGCGTGAGACAGTAAAACTCTGGTGTGGACTTGCTGGGGATAGTACCGATTTGATCCGGGAAGTACGCACGATTTCGGAGATTACTGCTTTTGAGTGTTTAGCTGATGCTCAGAGGGTAGATTTAGCGTTGGCAGACGAAATTATCAATAGGTTCAAAGATCAACTAGGAAAAGGTAATAACGACGAGGTGGTAAATCGTGCCTTTGCCTCTGTAGCTGCGGACGACCGGAGAGGCACTGAGGTATTCAACTTCTTGAAAGATACGCTTGAAAATATTGGAGAAATAGATGCCCGCCGCGAGGCAGCAGCGAAGGCTCTGTCAATGACTAACTTAGCTGAAGCTGCTGATGTGCTGGCTCGTCAGTATGCAGATAGAGCTGAACTGCGTCCTGTACTACATTCTGCTTTGGTACGAATGGGAGATTTAGCTGTGTCAAAAATCTCATATTGGGTGGAAGCTGGAGTGATGGAATCATCTCTGGTGGCATCTAGCTCTGTCGAGTTGATGGACATTCTAGTTGATATAGGAACTCCGACAGCTACACAAATGCTAGTTTCTTGGATTTGGCATAGCAATCAGAGCTTAGCAAGTAGTGCTGCATTGCTCTTAGCACATTTGCTGCGACACTCCGAGCAAGAAAAAGTAATTGAGAGTTACAAACTTACAGAAGACCAGAAGAGAGTAAAAGAGCGATTGGACTGGATTTGGAAGCCTTTTGAAACATCCACTAACTCTAATTTGACCATTATTGCTGGTCGGGTGGCTTATCTTATCAGTCGAGTTCCGCTTGAGATAGCTAACTCTGTGCGAGTGCTTTCGTTAGATCCTCGACTAATTATACCCATCTGTTCAATAGAGCTGTACGATCAGAAAACTAACTTAGTGCCAATCAAGTGGAAGCATTTACTTGTTTCAATTAAGAAGGGTATAGAGATAGCAAAAGAAAAGGAGTCGAGAAAAATTTCGATAGAAAGATATGATAACGAAATGCGTAAGCTTCTTGATGAAACAGAAACACTATGGGATTTCCTTTTCTTGAAGATAGAGCCTAGCCTACAAATTATATTACTCTATCAATACGTATCCTATCCCCGCCTAAGACAGGAATATTGGCATGATAGTATAATAAAAATAGAGAAGGAAAAGAGAACAAAACTGTCCGACCAACAATTCCAGGCAGTTATGTTTTCAACAGTAATTCTAGGATTGTTTTTCTTCGCACTTACTGAGTTGATAAAGCTAATTAAATTAGTGCCAAATAACGTTTTCTTTTTAATTCAAAATCCTCTATTTATTTGTATTTCGATTAGTCTTATAGGGGTTGAATATTGTATGTTGAAATACCGAAAATATATAGGATATAATTATTGGTTTGGGTATTGGAATTTTTTAAACATCGTAAGAAGTCGAGTACGAGGAGAAACGAGGATTAGAATGATCTATTGGGAGTGGTGGGTTGAAGAAAGAACGTTAAGAAGCGTGGTATACATGGGTATGTGGATTGAGCGGCTTGAGGGATTTTTAGAAAAGGAGATAGGAGAGGAGTTAGGGATGGAGATGGACGCAGAGTGGCAAAAGACCAAGGATGCAGTGTAAGCGAAAGGTGCATCAGCTACTACCCATTTATTTGGCATAATCCGGTTATACATCTTGTCTGTCCCATAAGAACTAAACCAAACGTTATTTGGAACTTAGACGCGAAACGATCGCACCCACTGAAAATCACCCTCACTCAGCGCTGGTATAGACTGCACTGAATAATCGAGCGCCAAATCTAAAGCTGCCTCCCGATCAACTTCACTCAAAACCTCAGATAAATTCACAACAGGTTCTTCTTCCCGGGTGCAACTACGACCAACAACTTGACGTATTGCCAACAAAAAACATTTTTATATTGTATTAAACTTGTTCAGATGTCTTGTGGTTTATAGCAACAGTGCCAGCATATAGAAATAGTGCAAGCACTCTTTGAGTGCATACCCCTTGGCAAGCAAGGCTGTTTCATTCGGGGAGTTTGTAAGATAAATTATACTATAATAAGTTTAATTCCTCAAATCAGTGCAAGTTTTATGACTATTGCCAAATCATTTGAATTGGAAGTCACCCATCTCCCAGACCACACTGAATTACCAGAGTCGGACGGTACTTTTGTGAAAAACTTTCAAGAACTTCCTCAAAGCATTATTCTCACTGATTCACTCCGACCAATTTTGCAACGAATTCATCCTGACGGACGCTATCGCATCGGTCAAGATTGTGGGATTTATTGGCGTTTAACAAACCCACTCGAACGCGGTGCCGAAGCGCCCGATTGGTTTTATGTGCCGAATGTTTCCCCACTATTAAATGGTGAGGTGCGACGTTCTTATGTATTGTGGAAAGAATACGTTGCACCGCTGATTGTTTTGGAATTTGTGTCCGGGAACGGTGCAGAAGAGCGAGACAGAACGCCGCCGCCCGAACCCGGTCAAGCCGAAGAACAAAAGGTGGGCAAATTTTGGGTTTACGAACAGGCGATTCGCGTGCCTTACTACGGCATTTATGAAGTGAAAAAAGCCGCTGTAGAAATGTATCATTTAGAAGACAATCGCTATCAGCGCATGAGTGCAAATGAGCGCGGTCGCTATCCGATTCCTCAGCTTGGAGTTGAGTTGGGAATTTGGCAAGGTGAATATGATGAGATGAATTTACCTTGGTTGCGTTGGTGGGATAGTGAAGGGAATTTGCTGTTAATTGGAGAGGAACGTGCCCGAGAAGAACGCCTGCGGGCGGAGGAAGAAAAACAACGCGCCGATCGCCTAGCAGCAAAATTGCGCGAAATGGGGATTAATCCTGATGAGGTGTGATTGTTTTTAGGTTGTTAAATCGGGTGCGATTCCCTTCGGGATAGCTTCGCTCGCTTGTACTTTTTAAACAGCAGAAATATCAGAAGCCCCAAAAGACCGATCGCACTTTCGATCTCCTCACCCATTGTTTATATTAAGATTTCCTTAATTGCTTTGATCCGGTACAGACATCAGTGCTACTATTAACAGCTTAGCTAGGGGTGCCCGAATATCCGGGCTGAGAAAACACCCTTAGAACCTGAGTCTGGGTAATACCAGCGGAGGGAAGCTGTTTATCAAGGAAATTAAATATGCGTACCGAATGGATCGCTAAGCGTCAGGGCCAGAGCAATGTATCTCAAATGCACTACGCCCGTCAAGGTGTAATTACTGAGGAAATGCACTTTGTTGCTAAGCGAGAGAATCTCCCGCCAGAACTGATCCGCGCGGAAGTAGCGCGGGGACGGATGATTATTCCCGCTAACATCAATCACCCGAATTTGGAACCGATGGCGATCGGTATTGCGTCTAAATGCAAAGTCAATGCTAATATCGGTGCATCTCCCAACTCTTCCAATATGGAAGAAGAAGTTGACAAGCTTAAACTAGCAGTGAAATACGGCGCTGATACCGTCATGGACTTGTCCACCGGCGGCGGCAATTTGGATGAAATTCGCACTACGATTATCCAAGCTTCACCGGTGCCGATCGGTACTGTACCAATTTACCAAGCTTTAGAAAGCGTTCATGGTAATATGGAAAGTCTGACCCCCAATGACTTTCTTCACATCATTGACAAACACGCTCAACAAGGTGTTGATTACCAAACAATTCACGCCGGAATTCTGATCGAGCATTTGCCGTTGGTAAAAAATCGGTTGACTGGGATTGTCTCTCGCGGCGGCGGCATTTTGGCACGGTGGATGCTACATCACCACAAGCAAAATCCTCTCTACACTCACTTTAACGACATCATTGAAATCTTCAAAAAATACGATGTTTCGTTTAGTTTGGGAGATTCTCTGCGCCCCGGTTGCACTCACGATGCGTCGGATGATGCTCAATTAGCTGAACTCAAAACTTTGGGACAATTAACTCGCAAAGCTTGGGAACATGATGTGCAGGTAATGGTGGAAGGCCCGGGCCACGTACCGATGGATCAAATTGAGTTTAATGTCAAAAAACAAATGGAGGAGTGTTCGGAAGCACCTTTCTATGTTTTGGGGCCGTTGGTGACAGATATTGCGCCTGGATACGACCACATTACCTCAGCAATTGGGGCCGCGATGGCTGGTTGGTACGGTACTGCAATGCTGTGTTACGTGACGCCGAAGGAACACTTAGGATTGCCGAATGCTGAGGATGTCCGAAACGGGCTGATTGCTTACAAAATCGCGGCTCACGCTGCAGATATTGCACGGGGCCGTCCGGGTGCGCGCGATCGCGATGATGAACTCTCGAAAGCGCGTTACAATTTCGATTGGAACCGTCAATTTGAGCTGTCATTAGATCCAGAACGGGCAAAGGAATATCACGACGAAACTTTGCCGGCGGATATCTACAAAACTGCTGAATTCTGTTCGATGTGTGGGCCTAAGTTCTGTCCGATGCAGACTAAGGTTGATGCCGATGCTTTGACGGAATTAGAGAAGTTTTTGGCTAAGGAACCTGTAGCCCAAAGCTAATTGGATTAATTCGTAGGGTGCTGATAGCGCACCTTACTTAATCCTAAAGCTGTTTCCTTTCTTGTGGGGCGGGCATCCTGCTCGCCCAAAAGTAGGGTGCTGATGGCGCACCTTACTTAAGGTTATATTAAAAAGAGTTTCCGAAAAGGTGAATTGCGATGTTCCCTTGCAGGTAATTTTTTGTTACTAAGGAATCCAGAATTTTATCGAGATTGGGATGAGCAAAAAAATTAGCTATTTGCTCTTTAGTTAATAGGTTGCCATCTGGGTCATGCCCAAATTCTTTATTTCGCCTTTTCAATATAAAACTCTTCATCAACTCAATTTTGTCTAAACTGCACTCGCCTCGCAAACCCAGTTCCCAAGAATGAAGAGAATTGCCACTGCAATAGTCAATTAGCCCCCTACCCTTTAGTGGTAAACTAATAACTGAGCGTCGGGATTGATTTCGCTGCTTAAGACGCATTCCGTTTCCCGATTCAAGGAACAGCGGCAGCTTCAAACGCTAATCTCATGCCGCCTATTCCTGAGAATAAGTCAATAAAACTGATTTGTTTCAGGATCATTAAGTTGGCGGTAAAAACTCATATTTTGTACTATTTTTTAATAGAGGCAGAGCCTCGAGATATTCATTACCAGGCAGAGCCTGGTAACGAGAAACGAGAAATTCGTAGGGTGCGTTAACGCTGTGTAACGCACCGCCAGCCTCATGCACCATCTGAGTTCAGTAAAAGATTTACCTGGATATGTTAGCTTGCGCTGTCTGTTGGCACGTTGAAAGAATGCGGCGATCGTTTGAGCTAATTGTGCGAATAGAATGCAGATTTGTTAGCTGAGTATTGACTTCAACTGTTTGAATTTTTCCGCCGGCTGAGATTGCCTTACCGTAGAGTGTATTTCCCTGAATTTTACCAGTGAAGCACGCAAAGTCCGATCGCGGCGCGTAGATTGCACCAACGACGCGATCGTTCTGGCGTTGAAACACAATATAGTTTTGAAGAACTTGGTTGGGCTGTGGCGAATCTCCGTACAGGTAAATACCATCTGGCAAAGCAGCAACATTAGTCTTAGATGGATTTTGTTGTGCTTGAATCGGTTGTTGCTGAATGCCAACACCAATTAGTGTCAGAGGACAAATAAAGGCTGTTGCCAGTAGTTTCCATTTCCTTTTAATAGATGCAGGTAAAATCATTACTGCTTCTCCTTGCGTCGTCATGTAATATATTAAAACAGTCTGCTCTCGTTAATATCTCACTCAGGTTATAATTCCGCTCTGCTAAAATGGGCCTATTGGTAGAGATTCTGAACCTGAAAGCTGGCGCTCCTTTAGCACCGAAAACTTTATTTTCCCTTGTCCTCCAAGTACCTGAGCTGATTTTGAGCATAAAATTAGAGCGGGCAGAGTTTCTAATCTCACCCAATAAAACACCGATTTCGTCACTTCAAATGGAGGCAGAGCCTCTAGATATTCATTACCAGGCAGAGTCTGGTAACGAGAAAAAAACATGAGAATTCTTGCGGAAGAGGGCCGCAAGCCTGTTCATAAAAATGGTGATCTTCGGTCAGTTAGATCGCACTTTTGCCTATTTTTTGCTAGCCATCCACTTTTGAAGATCGTTAATCGTAAAAACTGTTTCAAAGTTTAATCCAACAGATTGATAAAACTGGGCACCACCTTGCTCTCTGTCAATCAGCGACAACACGCGATCGACTTTATAACCCGCACCCCGCAACCGTTCCACCGCCTGCATCGCCGACTTACCCGTCGTCACCACATCCTCCAAAACCGCCACATTCGTGCCCTCTGGCAACAGTGGTCCCTCAATGTACGCCATTGTCCCGTGTCCCTTCGTCTCCTTTCTGACAATTAGCGCCGGAATCGATCGACCTTCGAGAGCCGAAACCACACTCACAGCAGTTACAATCGGGTCAGCACCCAAAGTCAAACCGCCCACAGCTTGCACATCCGACGACAGCATCGACAACAGCAAACGTCCCGTTGCCAAAGCACCTTCAGCGTGCAGCGTCACCGGTTTGCAGTTAATGTAATAAGAACTTTTCTGCCCCGAAGACAGCACAAAATCGCCTTCGCGATAGGCAAACTCGCACAACAAATCTAGAAGTCGATCGCGCAACACCTTTAAATCCGCAGCATCCATAACTCACACCCTTTAAAAAACACAAATAATCCGCCGATAATGAGTTTATCAAAAAATTGGGTTGAAAATCCCGTCCTTCGCTTGACCGAAAGCATCCAGGATACAAGCCCCCGGATTCATCCGTCCAGAAATAAAAAACCTGTATCCGATGAAACTTGCCCCCCGAATTTATCCGTGGGGTCAATGCTTCAATTCTTTAATCTCAAATCTCAAATCTAAAATCTCAAATCGATTGACGGCTTTTTGATAGAATAGACATGGTTGTAATTCCCAAGGTGGGGGGTTGTAAAGCGGCTTTTAGTCGGCACCCTCGAACCTGAAAGCTTTTTAAAAGCAAAAAGAAGGGTAGCGAAAACCTTGTAAAATAGAGCTCGGGAATCAACGCATTCTCACGCACCAGAAAATCAATAATTTCTTTCAATCAAGTAGGGTGGGGCACACCCGAACTCTAGGTTCGTATCCTAGTACGCTTTTGGAGATAGACCAAGAAAGGGTGGTTGTGAGTTAAGCTCGTCAATTGGTACAATTGCACGGTTGAAAAGTTTAAGGATTGCCGCAAGGACACAGCGCTTAAAGGTCAGTCGATGAATTAAGAATCTCCCTGGCTTCACGCCGGGGAGTGTCAAAGTGGAATCGGAATTAATTAAGGAGGCCCAAATATATGAGTCAAAAGTTAAAAAGCCTGAGCAGCGCGTTGATTCTCGCTGTCGCCTCTGCCGCGCTGGCATCCGTCAAACCAGCTCAAGCACAAACCGAGCGATTTCACCCGATTGCCGACGACTTCAACCGACAATTCTTTGAAGCTTCAGGAGACTTTTACCACAACGTCAGCTTACAAGGTTACTTGGGCGACTATTTAGGCATCGGTTCCCCCAGCGGCGTCGTTGCCTTTCCCGAAAAAGAAATTGAGCGGGATGCCAGTCGCGTCAACGGCTTTTACCGACGAATAATGCAGCGGCAAGTTTCCAGCGACCCGATTCTCCGGGTTCCAGATGCCGTCAATCCCTTCGATGCCTCAGTCATGGCACTCCCTGCTGCTTGCCAGCTAGCACCTCAACCGAGTGGCTGTTTCCCCACTCCCGCCGGGCTCCAAGATCAGTCACTTCCAAGAGACCAGCAAGATTCACAGACTGATCCAGGCCCCGTCAGAGGACTTTATCGAGTATCGCCGCCCCGCAACAATTAATCGATCGACAGTTGCGAGTTTTGAGCCGAGGCGGGTTTACTCTCATCTCGGATTTGTATGAGAGAGAAAGTCTGAACCCGCCCCAAAAATTCATGTTTTGGCAATGCTTTCGGTAAACGCGCAACTGGCTTTTTTTTTAACTATCGCGGTTATTTTACAGGACTAAATATTATCAAATATTTATCAAACAATGCTGCCGTCAGGCATAATTGTTCCTTTCAAAATAGCTTGGCCCAGATCAGCTCCCGCCAAGTTCGCTCCTCTGAGATTTGCCCCGGTCAAATTCGCCCCTTTCAAATCAGCTTTGCCGAGGTTTGCCCACCGGAAATCGGCAGCGCTCAACTCTGCAAAACTGAGATTGGCCTTGAAAAGATATGCTCCCGTGAAGTGAGCTTCCCCGAGGTTAGCTTTAGAGAAATTAGCTGCATAGCAATGTGCTTCAATGAATTCGGCTTGAGTGAGATTGGCTTGAGTGAGATTAGCAAAGTTGAGGTTGGCGCCCATCGCATTAACTCGAAACATCACCGCACCGATTAAATTTGCATCTGCGAAATCGGTTTGTTGGAGATTAGCAGCGGTGATGTCAGATCCAATTAAATTAGCACCGCTCAAATCAGCTCCCCTGAGGTCGGCCGCTCGCAGATTAGTTCCTGTTAAATTAGCTTTAATTAAATTAGTTTCGAGCAGTTGCGCTCCGGCAAGATTTGCTAAACTAAAATTCGATTCGGCGAGGTTTGCCGAAATTAATTTAGCCTTAAACAAGTCTGTTTTAAAAAGGTTTGAGCGCCAAAGATGCGCGCCTCTGAGATTTGCTTCGGCGAGGTTAGCTTCGCTGAGATCCGGTTCTATATTTGGGTTGAGACTTCTCCATTCAATCCAAGTAACTGCACCTTTTTTTAACAGCGCTAAATGCTGTGTGTTTGCCATAGTTGCATCTCCTTTAACGGCTATTCCTTGCGACCAAAAATTGCTGGATTTTCTCGACCCGTCACGTTTTCCACCGCCGCAATTGCTGCCTGGGAACCTGCTATAATATCTCGTTCTGCGCCGCCGAGGTAAAGCCGTCCAAAACTGCCTACAGCCTGAACCTCTAAGATGTTAATAGATGCGCCTTTTTCTGCTTCATTGGCCGCCAGCGCTGCATAGGCAGCCGGTTCTACTTCTAAGACATAAAGCGTTTGTCCCGCCAGCAGCAACTGTCCGCGGCGGCTGCGGTTGATTAATTGTGTTTGGTGGGGGTCAATGTTGCGAATAATTTGACTGGAAATCACTCGCGGTTTGATACCTTCTTCTCTGCGGACTCCGATGAATTCTAGAATTGCTTTGCCTGCGGCCCGAGTTTCCCCCTGCTGGCCCGAGTGTACCTCCAGAAGACCGTACAAGCGTTCGACTATCTGGACTCCGGGGCGCACCGAGGCAGATTTGAGGGCGACATCGGTAATTCGGTTAATTTCGATACCGGGCGAGATTTCAATCCACAGCGACGCATCCCCCGGCAGCGGCAAGAATCCGGCGGCGATGGTGCCGATGTATGCTGCGTGCTGTGGCTGCAAGTTGTCTAGAAATACGTAGCTGCGTAGCTCTATACCCAAAAGTTTTTATCTCCGTCGATCGAGTTCCAACAGTTGTCTATGCAATATCTGAGTTTACCTTTTTTTGTCAACAACACTTTGTCTATTGTCGGGACTGCCGGAGTTCTTCACAAGCGCGATGTGCCAGGCCGGCGATTTCTAGTGTCGCACTGCCTCACAAGCGAGCAATGTTTAATTTCGTCTTGCTGCTAAAAATGTGATATCAATCTGTAGTTATAGGTGGAACATAAGTATGTTTACTGCTACAGGTGGATTTAACTTTAATAGGCGATCGATATAGTTGTGATAGTTAAAGATTTTAACCAACAGAGAGCATTTGAATTATGAAACGTTCTGATCTATCCAAAGCAATCGGTGCAGGTATTATAGCTGCTGGTTTAGCCCTAGCACCAGCTCATCTACCTGCTTCTGCTCAGACAGATACAACTGGCGGTACAACTGGCGGTACTAACAACACCACCACCACAACTGGCTCAGATGTCGCAACTGCTGATGCCGATCGCGATTTTGATTGGGGATGGTTGGGATTGCTTGGCTTGTCGGGTTTGTTCGGTTTGATTCCCCGCAAACGCGAAGAAAATGTCCGCTATACCACTACAACGGGCGATCGCGATCCCTCTGTGCGCACCGACTACCGCTAAGAATTGAGTCTTAGGGCGGTGGGGCTCATGCAGGATAGTTGTAATGGTTAAAGATTTTAACCAACACAGAGCATTTGAATTATGAAATGTTCTGATTTATCCAAAGCAATCGGTGCAGGTATTATAGCTGCTGGTTTAGCCCTAGTACCAGCTCATCTAGCTACTTCTGCTCAGACAGATACAACTGGCGGTACTAACAGCACTACAACAACAACTACTGGTTCGGATGTCGCAAGTGCTGATGCCGATCGCGATTTTGATTGGGGATACTTGGGGCTTGGCTTATTGGAATTTGTTGGCTTATTGGCTGGCTTAGGTTTGATTCTCCGCAAACGCGCATAAAATGTCCGCTATACCACTACAACAGGCAATCGCGATCCATCTGTGCGCACCGACTACCGCTAAGAATTGAGTCTTAGGGCTGTGGGCATCATCCAGGATAGTTGTGATAGTTAAAGATTTTAACCAACAGAGAGCATTTGAATTATGAAACGTTCTGATTTATCCAAAGCAATCGGTGCAGGTATTATAGCTGCTGGTTTAGCCCTAGCACCAGCTCATCTACCTGCTTCTGCTCAGACAGATACAACGGGCGGTACAACTGGCGGTACTAACAGCACTACCACCACCACAACTCCTGGCTCGGCGGATGTCGCAAGTGCTGATACAGATCGTGATTTTGATTGGGGATGGTTGGGATTGCTTGGCTTATCTGGTTTGTTGGGTTTGATTCCCCGCAAACGCGAAGAAAATGTCGGCTATACCACTACAACGGGCGATCGCGATCCAGCAGTGCGCACCGACTACCGCTAAGAATTGAGTCTTAGGGTTGTGGGCATCATGCAGGGACAGGATGTTTTAACCTGTCCGACGATCGCAAATAATCATCAAAAAACCTCCATCTGTGGGGTTTTTTTATTGGAGATGATGCGTGATCGAACGACTATAAAATTGGTTAGATCTGATATCAATTCCGGTTGCACTCCTCCGGAATTGTTGACTGTTGACTGTTGACTCGGGACTGTTGACTAATAACTAATGACTAATGACTAATGACTAATGACTTGTGTGCCGTTGCTCAGAGCAACGCCCATAAAAGCCTTATTGAGAATAGTCCAACATCTGAGATCTAACCGGATTTGATATTATTTATTTCTTCCTTTCTTCTTCCCTTCTTCCTTCGCGTTCTTCGCGTCTTCGCGGTTCGTTAAATAAAAACTTTTCACACACAAAAAGACCTTAAACAATGTTTTTGCCCGATCGATCGAGCATCCCCAAAATCGCCTGAACCAACTTCTGGGGGTCTAAAGGCTTAGAAAGGTGGCGCTGGAACCCAGCAGCCAGCGCCTGCTGATAGTCAATTTCTCCAGCATAAGCGGTGAGGGCGATCGCCGGAACCAGTCCCCCTTGCTCCTTAGGCAGAGCCCGCACCTGCTGCAGCAACAGATAACCGTTGGTGTCGGGCATTCCAATATCACTCAACAGCAAATCCGGCACAGACTGAGTTAAAACCGCCAAGGCATCGGCCGCGTTAGAAACTGCTGTAACGCTTGCCCCACAATTCTCAAGCAGAAAAACCACCAAATCTCGGGCATCGGCATCATCATCCACCGCTAACACCTTAATACCGCTCAAATTGAAGGATTGCTCGGACCCAGCAGCCGCAGGACTTGTCTGAGGTTGCACGGGCATCAGGGGTATCCTGACGGTAAATGTCGCGCCTTGTCCTTCGCCTGCACTTTCGGCTTTCACCGTGCCGCCGTGGAGTTCGAGGAGATGGCGGACGATTGCCAATCCTAAACCCAATCCGCCAAACTTGCGCGTCATCGTGCTGTCAGCTTGCCGGAAGTAGTCGAATACATAGGGCAGAAATTCAGGTTCGATACCTTTTCCAGTATCAGTTACAGTAATTTGGGCGTCAGTGTCAACCCGATCGAGAACCACTTCGATTTTGCCGGACGGCGGGGTGAACTTGACGGCATTTGACAGCAAATTCCAGACTACCTGCTGAAGTCTGCCCGCATCGCCCAACACCGGGGCGAGATTCGGTGCAAATTGAGTGGTGATTTGAATCGACTTAACTTCCGCCGACAGACGCACCGTTCCAATGGCAGCGCCGATCGCGCTGGCTAAATCTACAGGTACAATATTCAAGCTGAGCTTGCCTTGCAGAATCCCCGAAACGTCGAGCAAATCTTCGATCAGCTGAGTTTGTAGTAGGGCGTTGCGCTCGATCGTCTCTAAGGCGTAACGCTGCTTTTCCGGTGTCAGAACGTTCGCTCGCAGCAGCTTCGTCCAGCCCAGAATCGGGTTTAAGGGAGTCCGCAATTCGTGGGACAAAACAGCCAAAAATTCGTCTTTGACACGGTTAGCCCGTTCTGCTTCTTCCCGCGCAGCCTTTTCCCCGGCTAGAAAGCGTTCCCGTTCGGCTTCTGCAACTTTTCGATCGGTAATGTCGGTATTGGTGCCACACCAGCGCAGTATCTTGCCTTGGTCGTCGCGAATCGGCACGGCGCGGGAGAGAAACCAGCGGTACGATCCCTCTGTGCCGCGCAAGGGGAAAGTATCTTCCCAGAGTTCGCCTGTTTCAATGCAGCGCCTAAATTTTGCGACAACCCGATCGAGGTGTTCCGGGTGCATCACCTGCTGCCAGCCCCAGCCCTGCATTTCCTCTAGAGTCCGGCCAGTGTAGTCAAACCACCGCTGGTTGTACCAGAAAACCGCGCCGGTAGCATCTGTCATCCAGGCCAACTGGGCGATGTTGTCAGCTAGAGCGCGGAACCGAGCTTCGCTTTCGTGCAGGTCCTGCAGGGTTCGCGCGTGCAGGATCACCGCCCAGAGGCGAGCCACCACTTCTTGCACCAGCGAAACTTCATCGGGCCGCCAGTGTCGCACCGCCTGTGATGTCACCACCAAAAGAGCCACCCAGCGCCCTTCGTGAAGGCAGGGAACATCGACCAAAGCGCCAATGCCAGCGGCATCGTAGTTATCGACCAAATGCGCTGTCTGCGGGTCATTAGCGATATCTGAGATGACAACTGTTTGACCTGCCATAGAGAGAGCTTTCATTTCTGGCGTCTTAAAGTCTGAGATTTGATAGGTGCCGGCGGCGCTGCCAAGGTGGGGCTGGTGCCAGTCTTGCGGGACAATTGCCAGGTCGGCTTCGGCATCGATTTCGTGCCATATGCAGCGATCGACATTTAAATATTCTCCCAGACTGTTCATGGATTCCCAGAACATTTCTGCGGGGTTGGAGCCCTGGCGCAAGCGGAGTTCGAGATCGGAGAGAAACTGATCGTTGAGTTGGGCTTGTTTGCGATCGTGAATATCGGTATTCGAGCCGATCCACTCGACAATTTTGCCTTCTGCGTCGCGAATCGGGATGGCGCGAGACAAATGCCAGCGTTCCATTTGGTCTGCTGCCCGCCGCAGGCGCAGCTCAAGTTGATAAACTTCTCCGGTGATTCGACATTCTTCCCAGAGGGCAAAAGCTTGTGCCACATCGGACGGCGGCATCACGGACTCCCAATTGTTTCTCGCTGCTTCCTCGTAAGACATTCCCAGATATTCCAACCATTTTTGTTGATTGGTAAAGCGAATTTCCCCGGCGGAGTCTATGTTCCAAATCAGGTGGGGAAGCGACTCAGCCAGGAATCGGAAGCGGCGGTCGCTTTCTGCTAAGCTTTCTTCGGCTCGTTTGCGATCGTCAATATCAATGCCGATCCCGGCCCATTGCACCACCTGTCCCCCCGCATCCTTGACGGGCACAAGTCGCGCTAGATGCCAGCGGTAGATGCTGTCAAACCGGCGCACCCGGCACTCAAATTCGTAGGATTCCCCTGCTTGAATCGCCTTGGTGCGCGTGGCGACAACTGTTGGCAGATCATCAGGATGAAATAATTGCAGCACCGGCGCAGGCAGCGGAAATTCTGTTGGTCTCATGCCGGTGTAGCTTTGCCAGTGCTGGTTGCAAAACTCTAACCTGCCGTCGGCGGTGTTGATCCACATTAATTGCGGCACGGCATCGGCGAGGGTGCGGTAGCGATTTTCGCTTTGTCGCAGTGCTTTTTCTATTTGCCGGCGCTCGGTTTTGTCCTGCATGATTTTCAGGAAACCTTGCACCTCGCCGGCTGCGTCGCGCAGGGGCATCACCAGCCCGCTGCCCCAAAAGCGGCTGCCATCTTTGCGGAGGTGCCAGCGCTCGTTTTCTCCTTTTCCCTGAGTCAGGGCGCTGTGCATTTCTGCTTCCGGCATTCTGGCTGCAGAGTCTTCTGGGGTGAAGATGATTCGTCCGTTCTCGCCGACGATTTCAGCTTCGGCATAGCCCAGCAATCTCTCGGCGCCCGCGTTCCAAGTGGTAAAGTGTCCGTCGGTGTCGAGGGTGAAGATGGCGTAGTCTTTGGCGCTGTCGAGAATCAACTGCAGGTGGGTTTCACGATCGCGCAGTGCTGCTTCTGTTTGTTTCCGCTTGGTAATGTCGGTTGTGAAGCCGACTATTTTGGTAACTTCACCTTGCTGGTTGCGGATCAAACAGCCGCGTTCCCAAACATCGATCCAGCGCCCGTCTTCGTGCCGGACTCGGTACTCGCCTTCGTAGCGCTCAGCAGTCAAGATTGATTCCGCCCCGGCAAGGATGCGCGCCAAATCGACGGGATGGAGGCGTTCTCTCCACCACTCTGGTGTTGCGGGTGCGTCCTCTGGGCGGACACCGACGAGCGAGTGCAGTCCCTGGGAACGGTAAACTGAGTTAGATGCGAAATCCCACTCAAACACGATGCCGTCGATCGCCCTTGTAGCTAATTCAAAGCGGTTATTGCTTTCTTGCAAGGCGAGTTCGGCCATTTTGCGATCGGTAATTTCCTGTACTACGACATTAATCCCGACAATCTCCCCGCCCGTGTCTTTGAGCGGCAACCAATTCAGCAGCCAAGTGCGAACAACACCGGGTTGAGCTTTGGTTTCGCCGCTGATTTCAAAATTTCGCTTCGGTTCTCCGGTTTCGAGAATGCGGCGCAACACTGGTTCGGCTGTGTCTGCCAAGTCTGGGACAATTTCGCGTAGGGTGCGGCCGATGTGCGCGAAGACAGGCAAGCCGTTGATTTGGGCCAACCGCTGGTTGAGCCGCACGTACCGCAAATCTGTGTCTAAAACGGCCAAACCCACGGGAGTTGTTTGGTAGAGCCACTCTATCTCTGCAAGTTGACGGCGCACGATTTGCTCGCTCTCGTGGAGGGCGAGTTCTGCCATTTTGCGATCGGTAGCATCAAGTATTACTCCGATAAACCGCACTGCTTCGCCTGAGGAGTCGTAGAGATGGCGCCCGAACGCGCTCAACCAGCGGATTTCTTTGTTGTCTGCCCGGATGATGCGGTATTCGGGGGAGTAGAGCGATCGCGTTTCCCGAGCTGTTTTGACTGCTTGCATGACTTGCTTTAAGTCGTCTGGATGGACGCATTTTTCCCACACAGCCCGGGTTGTTTCGCCACCCGGTACCGGTTCGCAGCCGAAAATGCTGAAAAGGTTCGCCGACCAAATTACTCGATTTGTTCGCACGTCTAAATCCCAGGTTGCCATGCCTGAGCCTTCGATGGCGATGCTCAAACGTTCTTCGCTTTGTTTGAAGGCAATTTCAGTTTGTTTGCGATCGCTGATATCTGTCACAGAACCCACGGCCCGCACGGGATTGCCTGAGGAGTCCCAAATTGCTCGCCCTCTGGCTAAAACCCATTTTTCGCGCCCGTCGGGACAGTGGATGCGGTACTCGCAGCGATAATGTGATGTTTCTCGATGCAAGTGCTGCTGCCAATTGCTTTGCATTATCTCCACATCATCGGGATGAATGTAGCTCAAAAATTGGCTGAAGTCCTTGACTTCTTCGGGCCGACGTTCCAAAATCTCTAAACAGCGATCGCTCAGGAAATGGCAATTTGTTTGCAGGTTGTGATCCCAAATGCCGTCGTTGTTGGCCTGCAAGGCTAGCTGCCAGCGTTCTTCGCTTTGTCGCAAAGCTTCTTTGGTTTGATGGGCGCGATCGATTTGTAGGGCGGCAACGGCAAAGTCTGCTAGGGCGATCGCGATCTGTAAGTCTTCGGCATCGAACTGGCGATCGTCCTGGTGAGATACAATCCATATTGCCCCCAGCGGTTGATTTTCTGCTTGCAGTGGCACAACTAACGCTTCGGCGATCGGCAATTCTAGCTGCTGCAAGTCGGTAAAGTATTTTTCTGGAGCGAAGTAAAGCTGGGGAGTTTGGCGATCGAACCCGGCTCCGGACAAACGCAACGTGCGGGCTGTGTTTGTGCGTTCTGCGGCGAACCACGCGCCCGCGAAGGCTTCCCACCGAAAGATTTGTTCGGAACTGGCATTTTCTTCTAGCAAGCAGACTCCGACGCTTCCGGCACCACACAAATCTTGAGCGATGGCAACCAGTGTTTTGAGCAGCGTGTGGGGCGAGGTTGCCAGTTGTCGGGCAAGGGTTTGCAGCGCCCGGTTTTCTGCTTTGCAATCGTGCGATCGAGGGGTACGGCGCGACAGTTCCTCGGCGATCGGAATGTCGGTTAAATTAGTTTGTGGGGTTTGCCAAGCTTCCATCAATTAGTCGTCTCTACGTCTTTCGGTATGAGCTGGCGAGCGTATATCAGTCCGCTGTTAAAGCATCTGCTATATTATATGATCTACCGACAGACAGAAGATGCGATCTATCTTGGGAAATTATGTTTTAGTTTTCCGGCTAGTTGATTGGGAGCATCTCAATGAAAGTAAAAAGCGTTTTTTAGGAGTGCGATCGTCCCGCACAAAACAGTATATACATATAGCAAGCAAGGTTTGGAACCCGCGATTTATAGTGCCGAAGTGCCACAGCGAGCAATATTTAATTTTGTGCGCCTGCTAACAATCTCATATCAATTCGCCCCCACAAAGCTAGCTTTAAAATAGTATTCAGAAAATCCCTTAATTCAGGACAGACTACAGCCGCATCCATGAGATTTTCTCCATCTAATATGCTTTTTGCATCCCGTGCTTTCTTATAGCTCCGACGTTTCCCCTGTTCAAATATTTCTTCAATCCTTTTAGAAGGTGGATTATTGTGATTTACCAGTTCAGGAGGACCGCTAGGAACCGCTCTATTGCCTCCTGATATTTGCTGAATTTTTGACCAAAAAGGTAACAGCCAAGCTTCAAAGTCATGGGAAGCTGCATGGGGATAAAATTTAGGATTGTTCCCTACCCAATTTTTCATTTGAGCCTTAGCATCCGCTGCATCTTTAAAATCTTTAGTGCCTGTATAAACATCTGTTAATGCAATTACAGCATGACAGGCATCTCTACCAGTCAATAAATTTTCCACGACGTCCCTGAGTTTCTCTTCTTTGTGAATGCGACCTTTACAACATATAAACTTTAATTTTGGCATCTGCTGTCCCAGGCGTAACTGAAGAAATTCTTGCAGCTTAGACTTAAATGCCATTTCCGTTGCTCCTTCAACCAAAATAGCAATCTTCACGGTCTGCCTCCAATGATATTCATTGCCCAAAGCTGATCCAAGCTATAATCTTTTAACCAGTGTTCTAAGTCTATAGAGTCAGCCCAACTTAAAGTCGCTAAACCATCTTCCGAATCACAAACTAGCACCTCGTGAGGCTTTAAAAATCCGAGCAGTCTATCGGAATGAGTTGCTACAATTAGTTGAGTTTTTTGAGAAGCTTCTCTCATGGCATCCGCTAACAGTTGTAACAACTCGGGATGTAAACTAACTTCCGGCTCATCAATCAGCGTGACAGCAGTCAAATCTCGGCTTTGCAGTAGGGTGATTAACCAGAGAAACCGCAGCGTTCCCTCGGATAGTTGGTGCATATAAAAAGGATGAGAAAAATTTCGATCCTTCCAAGTCATTGCTAAAGTTCCGGCTGCTACTGGCGGAAAGCTTAATCGTTCAAAATCAGGAAAAGCCGCAGCCAGTGTATCTTGGATAATTTCAAATCGATTTGGATCTGTTTCTCGCAGATAATAAAGGCATGAAACTAAATCCTCTCCCTTGGCACCGGGCAAAGTTGCAGGCCGCATAGATTGAGGTAAACGGATAGGACTTTGAGGGGAAAGATTTAACTCCCAAGCCTTATAAAAGCTACATGAAGCTAAGTGCTGCCTCAATGTTTCTGGTTCCCGATACATCTTAGGAACCTGAGCGAGTGAGCTTTCCAAAGGATTGTACTGCCAGTTTGGACGTAGTAACTTTTCATCCTCGGGACTGAAATATATGACATCTGTACCGCGAGATTCAATATACTTAAAAGGTTGAGAAGCATTGAGATTGCGCCGTTGGCTTAGAGTTTCTGAACCAATTTCATAGAATTGACCTTTGGTTGCAAGTTTCAGAGAATAGTTAAGCGGTTCCTGATTCTCTATAGGCATCGATAAGGAGATTGACACGCTATCAGTCCGGTCTAATGTTACTATCTGAGTTAGACCGCCCAACTCTGAAATTTTGGACTGTAACTGACCGTTGGCTGATGCTGCTAAAAGTGAGAATATTTCTAAGAAAGAACTTTTCCCAACACCGTTAGCACCAATCATCACTGTCAGAGGTCGCATTTCCACCTCTGCCGAAAACAAACGGCGAAACCCCTCGATCTTTAGGCGCTCAAATGTGTTCATAACTTTTGCTCTTGAGCTTGTAGAATCGTAATATGCACAATTTTATTCCAGAATCGCGCTTTTTTCCATATCTGACTTGGACAGAAATTGAGTCTATGCCGGATAAGGAAAATATAGTTATAATTCAGCCACTAGGTGCGATCGAACAGCACGGCCCCCATTTGCCTTTAATTGTAGATGCGGCAATTAGCCAGGCGGTGACAGGCAAAGCCCTGGCCAAGTTAGATACAAATATTCCCGCTTATGCTTTGCCACCTTTGTACTACGGCAAGTCTAACGAACACTGCCATTTTCCCGGTACAATTATGCTCAGTGCTCAGACACTTTTAGCAGTAATTGGCGAAATAGCTGACAGTATTTACCGGGCAGGATTTCGGAAATTAGTGTTAATGAATGCTCACGGGGGACAGCCGCAGGTGATGGAAATTGCGGCGCGGGACATTCATCAAAAATATCAGGATTTTTCGGTTTTTCCGCTGTTTGTTTGGTGCGTTCCGAATGTGGCTGCTGAATTATTAACTGCGAAGGAGTTGGAGTTTGGGATTCACGCGGGTGATGCAGAAACGAGTTTGATGTTGTCAATTTTGCCGTCGCAGGTGAAAATGGAACTGGCTGTTACAGAATATCCGAAAAATTTGCCGATCGACAGTTTGCTGAGTATGGAAGGGAATTTGCCTTTTGCTTGGCTGACGCGAGAGTTGACTGAAAGTGGTGTGTTGGGCGATGCGACGGTGGCGACGAAAGAAAAGGGAGCTCGTATTCTCGAATCTCTCTCTGACGGCTGGGTACAAGTTATCAAAGATGTGCACAAATTTCGCCAGCCGGGAAGTTCGGCAACGGATTCTGTAACGGATGTAACGGATGTAACGGATGTAACGGATGTCAGGAACAGGGAAGAAGGAAGAGGGAAGAATATCGATGTGGAAATGCAGTCACAACAATAGTTGCAGCAATTAAGAACGTTCTAACTGTCTTGGCGGTTGCTATAAAAATCAAAAATACAGTTCTGGAGGCATAACCGACCTATGTAGGGTGCTTAGGTTGCACCTTATCGCTATTAAGAATTAAAAATCAAAAATTGTTCTAATCCGTGTCAAAATAAGTCTAAGAAATTTTTTGACTTGGAAAACTAACGATGAGTGTAAATTCTAAATTGCAGCGTGCATTTGAGCAAGGTCGCGCCCTGAAAATTATCAGCGGTTTAAATAATTTTGATGCGGCGAACGTTGCCGCTGTCGTCAAAGCAGCGGATCTCGGCGGTGCTACCTTTGTCGATATTGCTGCCGATCGAGATTTGGTATTGATGGCAAAACAGTTGACAGATTTGCCAATTTGTGTATCGGCTGTGGAAGCGGAAAAGTTTGTGCCTGCGGTAGAAGCTGGCGCTGATTTGATTGAAATTGGCAACTTTGATGCTTTCTACGCAGTAGGCCGCCGCTTTGAAGCTGAGGAAGTTTTGGAGTTGACTCGCCAAACTCGATCGCTATTTCCGAAGATCACCCTTTCTGTGACAGTTCCCCACATTTTGGAACTCGACAAACAAGTGGAGTTAGCAATAGAATTAGTCAAAGCTGGCGCTAACATTATCCAAACAGAAGGCGGCACCAGCGCCCAACCAATTCACGCCGGCACATTGGGATTAATTGAAAAAGCAGCGCCTACTTTGGCCTCCGCCTTTGAAATTTCCCGCGCCGTATCCGTCCCCGTACTCTGCGCTTCCGGTATCTCCAGCGTCACCGCACCCCTCGCTATTGGAGCCGGTGCTGCGGGTATTGGTGTCGGTTCTGCTGTCAGTCAGCTTAATAGCGAAGTGGCGATGATTGCGGCTGTTTGCAGTTTGGTTGAAGCTTTGGCTTTGGTTTCGCGATCGCACTTTGCGAATTCAATTTAATTAAGAAGGAAGTTCGGCAACGGATTCTGTAACGGATGTCAGGAAGAAGGAAGAAGGAAGAAGGAAGAAGGAAGAAGGAAGAAGGAAGATTTTTCCCATTCCCCACTCTACCCTTCTCCCACTCTCCCCTTCTCCCACTCGAACCCTCGGACAGTCGGACACTCGGACAAGACTTGCTTAATAATTGACAAACCACAGGGCATAATCATCTAATAACTGAGTGTTGGGGGAGATTACATTAACTGATTCTAACTCGGATAAAGGCAACATAAACTTTTGGCGCTCGCCGACGCGCTGGACTTCCACAAATATGCCTTCTTCCTGAATAACAAAATCCTCCAAGCGATTAATGGTGAAGCTATCAGTATAAGAAGGGTGAGTTTTTTTGAGCTTTGCATATTCTTTTTTGCTGCCAGAACCCATTGTATATTCTTCTTCCCATTCAAACTCTTGTATGCCAGTAACGTGGCACGGAAGTTGAATATTTTGCTTGATGTACTCTAGATACTTGGCATAATTTTCAAGGCTGACATCAATATTTTTCGATCCAAAAATTTTCTGAATTTTACTTTCAAATTGCTTGAGATTAAATGGGATATTTTCCGGGAGATGGGCGAACATTTCAGGATCGAAGGCCGAACTCAATGCGGGTACTTCCGCCAGCAGGCGCTGGATGTCGTTTAGCGGTTTTGGTCTTCTGCCTGCTACAATGGTTTCATCAAGCTGAACAGGAGGAAGTTCGGATTGTGAAGGAAGGGATTTGCTTTGATCTGGGCGATCGTCCAATTTAGATTTGTTAACTTTAGGCTTGTTAAATTTAGGCATCGCTCGGTCTCGGTGTATCGGTTTATCAATAAAGTATATCTTGGCAGAAGTACATTCGTGTCTAATAGGAGGAAGCTGTAATGCAACTACTGAAATCGCCTAATGAATCGGAAATCTATCAAGGACAATTCGGCGAGTTTACGATTACTCAAAGCGATCGCACGGGAGTGTTGATTTACCGCGCCGGATTGGGGGTGGCGGCGCTGTGTTTTGCGATCGGCGCTACTCTGGTGCTACAACAGGGCGACAACCCAATTGCAATCCAAGCTGTAACGCCTGTTTTTGCTTGTTTCTGGATAGCTTTAGGCGTCAGCTTGGCAACTATTCACATTTACATGATTGCGCTGCACCGAGCACTACAGGTGTTTTGGGCGATCGGCGGCGCGGCAGCATTGTTTGTCGCCGTACAAAGCAGCGAACCCTTAGCTTTAGCAGTGTACGAACATCCAGCCACTTTGTGGGGAATTGGCTTTACTTTTGCAGCCTTAAATGGCATTTATTTTAAAGAAGCTTTCTGCTTTAACCGCCTAGAAACTAAGTTTTTGACTCCGGGAGTTCCTCTCTTAATTTTAGGACATATTTTCGGCTTTCTGTCAGCCGAAAATGAACAGTTTTTGCTAGCTATTTGGGCGGCTTTGTTTATCATCTTTGCTGTGCGCAAGTTTTTTCAACCGATGCCGCAGGATATCGGGGATAAAAGCGTTTTTGAGTATCTGAAACACCAATAGTATAGAACAAGGAAGGAAGAAAGAAGAAGGAAGAAGGAAGAAGAGAGAAACAGTTCTTGTAATGTGCGAAATCCGCACCCGAAAGTTTTCGTAAAGTGCGCAATCCGCACCAGGACATTAGATGTATTGGCGTGATTGCTATAAAAATTGGATTGATATAGCAACCGCGCCCGACGGTGAGGACGTTCTTAATTGCTGACACCCCTTCTTCCTTCTTTCGACTTCCTTCTTTCGACTTCCTTCTTTCGACTTCCTTATTCCTTCTTCCTTCAACATCTGCTATATGAATTTTGCCAGACTGCGAAAACTCAAAATCAAAATTAGTCTAATTCGCCGCCGAGAAATGTGGGCAATCACCAGGGAAGGTTGGGTAATTGCTATCATGGGATTAATAATTGCAATGCTCTTAACTATCACAAATATCCATCATTTTTTGGCGGTAAATGCGCCGATCAAAGCAGATATATTGGTTGTCGAAGGCTGGTTGCCGGATTATGCAATCAAAAGTGCGATCGCGGAATTCAAAAAAGGCAAATACCGCCAATTAATTACCACAGGACTCCCTTTAAGTAAAGGCTACTATCTCGCTGAATATAAAAATTATGCCGAACTGGCTGCCGCGACTTGTATTGCGTTAGGATTTGATAAAGACAAAGTAATAGCTGTACCAGCAGCGAGTGTTGTGAAACACCGCACTGCTGCTTCTGCGATCGCACTTCGGGATTGGCTGGCTGCTTCTGCCCTAAAAGTTGACTCAATTAATCTTTATTCTTTTGGGACTCACGCCCGCAGAAGTTGGATTATATTCAAAGCAGTGCTGAATCCTGACATTAAAGTAGGCATTATAGCTGCGGAAGCGCAAGATTACAACCCACAAGAATGGTGGAAATCGAGCGCAGGTTTTCGGACTGTGACAGGAGAAATTATTGCTTATATTTACGCCCGTTTCGTCGATTGGAAAACCTAGCCAGTAGTTACCAACCTCTCTCTTAATTCCCTTCGCGTTCTTCGCGCCTTCGCGGTTCGTTAAAAAAAATCTATGTAGCAGTTTTAAATCTGTGTAAATATAGGACAATGCAGCGCCGTTTCCCTACTATATTCAACCGAAAATGATAAAATTTTATCAGATAAGTTGAGGGCAACTCCTTGGTAGAAGAACGCGCTTACTGGTTAGCATGGTCGCAAATTAACGGTATCGGGCCGATTTTGTTGCAAAGATTGCACCAACATTTCAATAGTTTGGCAGAAGCTTGGACGGCTAAACCCGTAGATTTAATGCGAGTCGAAGGGTTTGGTAAGCAGATAATTGAAACTATTTTGCAAGAACGAGCTAAACTCAATCCAGAAGAATTTATCGAAAAACATCTTATAAAAAATCCCTGTTTCTGGACCCCCGCAGATCCAGATTATCCCCGCTTATTATTGGAAATTTCCAATCCGCCGCCGGTGCTGTACTATCGCGGTTTAGTCGATGTAAAAGAGAATCAAGGAATTACGCCGACGGTAGCAATTGTTGGCACTCGCAGCCCTTCGGAATACGGCAGAAGGTGGACTCGCAAAATTAGTACGGCTTTGGCTAAAAGCGGTTTTACTGTTGTTTCGGGATTGGCGGCAGGGATTGATACAGAGGCTCATACAAGCTGTTTAGAGGCGGGAGGCAGGACTTTGGCTGTATTTGGAACTGGGGTCGATATTGTTTATCCTAAGCCAAATGAGAGGTTGCGCGATCGCGTTTTGCAGCAGGGATTGGCAATTAGCGAATATCCGGCGGGCACTCAACCGAATAAAACTAATTTTCCGCGCCGAAATCGCATAATTGCTGGCTTAAGCCGCGCTACAATAGTGATAGAAGCTCCGCAAAAATCTGGCGCGTTAATTACTGCTTATCAAGCTAATGATTTTTGCCGGGATGTGTATGTTTTGACGGCCAGATTGGATGATGAGCGTTCCTTTGGTTGTTTGGAGTTGCTGAGTAAAGGTGCTCATCCGATTCTGCCGAGTAGCGATCGACTCTTAAGCGAAGACAGGTTGTTGGAAATGCTCGGAGCTCTGCCAAAATTGGATAATGCCGAGCAGTTGTCGCTATTTCCACTAAATCCGACGGTTGAGAAGCAAGGACCGCCGTTGGAGCCGGAATTGGCTAAGGTGTTAAGTGCGATCGCATCTGGGCCGAGTTCTTTTGATGTAATTGTGGAAGCAGCGGGATTAGAAGCGGGAACAGTTTCTAGTATACTTTTGCAGTTAGAATTGTTGGGATTAGTTTCGCAGTTACCGGGAATGCGATATCAGCTTTTATGCCCTTGATTATTCGGCGGTATAAACCGCTTAAGACTCAAACTTTCATCCGCCGACGCGGAGTGAAAACAGGAGTATTTAACCCGGATTTTGGGTCAGTCCGATGCCAGAGCACTTTATATCAAATCTGTTAGCATCGGAATTATTCCTATCTCTATTCTCTTAATCTGCGTGAATCTGCGTCAATCCATTGTTATCTGCGGTTAACAAATTCTCTTTTTAAAACCGCAGATGAGGGCAGATGCAACACAGATTAACGCAGATGAATTATATGATTTCCGGTTGCACCGTCCGTGGTTTACTGTTGACTGGATTTTACGCCCGACTATCAGACTTACGAGTTTCTCGGAATGCCGAAATCTGCGTAATCAACCCGAACTCGCTCTTAAATTAATCCGAAGTTTACTGCACTAATACTGGTAGCTGAAACACCACTGATAGAGGCTAAAATCTCCCCTGTTTGTGCAAACCGGATTAATGTTGCACCGCTATCTTGGACAATGGCCAATTGCGAGAAAGTCAGCCCGTTAGCTAATACTAACAAGTCTTGACCGACTTCAAAGTCATCGATGGTGTCAATACCAGAATTGGTGGAAAGCAAGAAGCGATCGCTCCCTACATCCCCTACTAAGGTATCATCGCCCAAATCGCCATTGAGGAAATCGTTACCCTGACCTCCTACCAGAATATCATTGCCTTGACCGCCGTAGAGGGTATCGTCGGCTTTTTCACCAATTAGGATATCTTCACCTCGATTGCCAGAAAGGAAGTCACTAGCCGCACCACCTGTCAAAGTATCAAAACCCTTTCCGCCGTAAAGCGTATCGTCCCCAATTCCACCATCTGTTAAGTCATGGCCTTGATTGCCATTCACCCAATCGTTGCCATCAAGAGAAAACAGCAAGTCATTTCCTTTTTTACCGCGCAATACATCGTCGCTAGCGCTACCGATAATGGTATCGTCGCCATCTGTACTTTCGGTAGTATTTGCCCCATCTTTGACGAATTCTATACCGCTACTGGGGAAAGGTTCTTCGGATGTAGACGGTGTACTGGAGTCATCTGTATCTAAAGTATTACGGACTGTTGGATTGTTAGCTGTCGCCGACTGAATTTTGGTATTTAGAGATGCACCAGTATTTTCGGAAATCGCTGACTGAATCGTCTTATTTCCGGCTGCAACTTGCTGCAAATCTTGGGCTACTTCTCCTTGTGCGACTTTTTGTATGCGGGCGATTTCTGTCGCGGCATCTGAGGGCGAGGAATTGCTGGACGCGATCGCCTTTATTCGCTGATTTCCCTCGGCAATAATTTGGGCTGCCTCCGCAGCAATACTAGATACTTGCGGTGCTTGCAGTTGACTCGTCGCCGACTGAATAATCGCCTGCACTTGTGTTGAATTGCTTAAGTCGAGAGTGCCAGATTTAATTTGATTGGCAACGGCGGAAATTACGCTAGAGGCAATCTCATTTTTCGCGGTAGTTGAAGCACCGCTAATTAAATTTGCGATCGAGACAATGGTATTTTGCACCTCAGCGTGTGCTGCATAAACCGCCAAAGCGTTCGGGTCGTTTTGAGTAATTGCCTGTAGCGGGTCGTAGCTAGTCAAGTCAATTGCTGACGGCAGTCCCAATGCAGATTTTACCTGAATTTGCGCCTGATTAGGGTCAGTACCTTGCTCGACTAACTCGGTCATTAGGGTAGTTAACGGAGTGACGACAATAGCATCTGGTGTGGCAAATAGGGGCGTTTGCTGCGGCAAATAAGTAGAGGTATTTATGCCATCTATGAGTACAATTTTGCCTTCAGCCGGTTCGAGGTCGCCACTATTATTTTTGTCGAAATCGTCCAGAGAGACATCTAAGTCAAAGCTGCCATCGTCGTTAGTAATTGAGAACGGTTCGCTGTCATCTTTGACTCCATTAAAGTTGCCATCGAAGAAGACGGTCGCCCCGGTCATGTAACCGTTAATTGCTTCGCCCCTAGTGCTAGAACTCGGTCCCAAACTAAAGTCAGCTAACTCAAATGTGGCAAAGTTCTTATCGTAGACTGTTTCGTAATCAAATCCGCAAGGATAAGGTATACGGATGCGCTTCCAAAATATTTTGAAAGTTTTCTCACAAAATTTGACTGAAATTACCTTAGCTTCAGCGCCCAAGAAAGCATTGATTTTTCCTGTTACATCAAACAGTTCCGAGGGTTGGCTGATCCGGGAAGTAATTTCTGATGTTCGGATTTTGCCGTCGCCACCTTGTTTCGGTTGGAATTCTCCAATATCTATCAGATCGATGCCGACTTTTCCTTCAATTCCACCTTTGACATAACCCTCGGCAATTTGCAGATCTAGCCCAGCACCCGCCGCAATACTAGCGCCAAGACTGAGTTCGTCAACATCTGGCCCTGTACCGTCAGCATTTTGGCGATCGCTCACATAAAATCCATCCAAAACTTTGTCCGCAGAACCCGCAGCAAAATTCGAGTTTTTCCACTGGTTTAATCCGTAGGTATCGTACCCAAATCCTAGATGAGCTGAAGCACTAAAGTTGCCTTCCAGTAAACCAGTGATCGGCCCCCATATCGGAAATTTTTGATCGATATTAAAGTCAAATCCCAGTTGGGGCATCTGATAGGTGAATACCGAAACATCCGGTTTACCTATCAGCAATTGAATCGCAGTTTCCGGTTTGGTCAAGAGTGGCAAATCAAAGTCCTCTATATCTTGTAAAGCATTTAAGAACTCCTTGACCTTGTCGCTTGTTTTGGAGTTAATTTGTTGGTTAGCGGTTTGCTGTACAGAAGTTTTTGAAACCGGGGAAGCATTCTGAAGATTAGCACTTTGATCGGCAACATCTATATTCTCCAGAGTGTAGGAACCCAAGTCGATTTTATCGGGAGAGTTTCCTATTTGGTTGGCCAAATCAACAACTTTATCAACCTTGGCAACCGCATCTAAAAAGCGAGTATCGATATCCTGACCAGAGATTGTTGCTGCCAGTTCTAGTACGCTGACTTGACCATCCCCATTTTTATCAAACGGTTCTCCTATACCTAGTGTAGACAGTAACTTGGTGTCGGCATTGAGGAAGTTGATTACTGGTCGAAATGGTTTAATGACATCAGAAATTTTACCGATTATTGGTTTGGCAAAATTATTGACAAATGTCCCCAAATCAAGTTGCATATTGTTAAATGCAACTGCGGGCTTTTGCGGCCCGGTTAACTGACCGTTAGCGTAATTTAGGATGGGCCAATTAACCGCTAAGTCGAAGTTATAGGAGGGGAATGCAGCATTGTCGTTGATGCTAGTTTTTGCTGTGAGACCGAGATTAGCATTGCTCGTTAAGTTGGCATTGAATAAGTCTTTAAACTGATAGTTGCCTTGCAGTTCTGGCAAGGTGAGGCGAGAGCCATCATTCGGGCCACCCAGATTGTCTAAGTCATTGAGCGTGACTTCAAGGTTGGCATCGACTTTAGTAGGGTTGTCGGTATCGTTTGCCAGGTCAACTTGGAAAAAACCTAAGTTGCCTTTTGCTTTGAATTGGTCATTTAGACCCAAGTCTATATTGGCGGTTAACTTGGTTTTGTCAGTATCTATGTAGCAGCCGAAATCTTTACTAACACCAACTCCTAGGGATAAGTTGTAGTTGTATTTTGATTGGGCTTTTCCATCTACATCTAAGCTTAATGCCGGTACTCCTAAGTTTTTCGAGAGATTGACGTCGGGAAACTGATATTGCTTGCTCAGAGTAATTAGCAAGGTACTTTCCGCAGCACTCGAATTTTCAGTTAGAGCAACATTGAAGTCCGAGCCAAGTGCAGTGCGGAGGCTAGTTTCTAACTGGCTCAGAGTTTGATTTCCCTGATTTTTAATCGTATCGATTAACTTAGTCTTAAAGTTGCCAATAAAATCTGGGGAAATGTTCTTGAGAGGGCCGACAATGGGTAGGTTAACTGCCTGTAATTGGTCGTCAAGAATTTTCTCAAGTTTATCCAATCCAGCTTCTACGCCGCACCAATTCTTCTGTATGTCGATGGTACCAACAGGTGTCGGCGGTATCGGCGTCGGCGTTGGTGTTGGTGTCGGCGTTGTCGGGGTTGGTGTCGGTGTCGGCGTTGTCGGGGTTGGTGTCGGTGTCGGCGTTGTCGGGGTTGGTGTTGGTGTCGGCGTTGTCGGGGTTGGTGTCGGTGTCGGCGTTGTCGGGGTTGGTGTCGGTGTTGGTGTTGTCGGCGTTGGTGTCGGTGTTGGTGTTGGTGTTGGTGTTGGTGTTGGCGGCGCTACATCGTTATCAGCGATCGCCACTGTCACCTCTGGCACCACCATCGCATTATACTCAGTATCAGTGCTGCTCACACTGTGAGTGATATTACCGCTGTGCGCGCCTTCGACAATCGTATCGTCAACAGCTTGGACCGTAACGGTTTGAGCGATATTCCAATTGTTGGCAGTGAAAGTTACAGGGGCGATCGCCTTTATCTCATTACCTGTTGTGAGAGTGATAGTTACAGGGGCGATCGGCTGCGACGTTAATTTGGTCTCATAACTGCCATTCGCCCCGCCTTCTGTAGCAGTTGTTGCCGTGGGAGTAATAGAAACACCAGCGGTATCATTGTCCTGATTGGTAATGCTAACATCCGCTACATTTCGGTTGTTATAATTCGCATCGGTACTAACAGCAGCCCCCGTGACAATTTTGTAGTCAATATCCTCGTCAGCAATGCTATCCTCAATCCCTGTTACTGTCACCGGCTGCGGTGTATTCCAGTTAGCCGGAGTGAAAGTTAAACTATTAGTGGAAACTGTCCCCTCGGCAACATTGTCACTGTTCAAACCGATAGTAACATCAGCGAGTGGCTGAGTATTCAGAACCACAGCAAAGTTAGCCTTGGTGCCATCTTCATCCGTAGTTAATCCCGCCGTCGGATTAACCGTAATTCCCGGAGTTTCATTGTCACTGTTGGTGACGGTGATATCATTAGGGTCGAGGTTATTGTAATTAGCATCGGTACTCACAGCAGCAGCCGTGAAAATTTTGTAAGGTTGAGGGCCATCAGCTACTAAATCGTCAACACCACTCAGTGTTATTGTTTGCGGTTGATTGTAGTTAGCAGGCGTGAAAGTTAAGCTATTAGTCGAAACTTTTCCCTCTGCTGTATTGGAACTCCTCAAACCGATCGTAACGTTAGCAGTAGGTTGAGCGTTGAGTTTGACTCTAAATTCTGCCTTGCCGCCAACTTCACTTGTAGTTAATCCCGATAGCGGGTTAACAGTAAAGCCAGCTTTGTCATCATTAGTAATTGTTGTGGTAGCGGTAGCAGTGGCAATTGTCGGTGTTAGGCCCGGGCCTGTGGGACTGGAAAGGGTGACGGCAATAGTTTCGCCGGGTTCAACTAGGGTGTCGCCTAATACATCGAGAGTAATGGTTTTGGATGTTTCACTGGCGCCAAAATTAATTGTGCCAGTAGCAGCAGTTGCCCCAGAAGTGCCGCCGATGTTTTTGTAATCGCTGACGTTTGTAGCTGTTCCGGCGATCTTATAATTGACGCTACTTGCCCCGCCTGTGTCGTCGCTGCGAGTCGCAGTGAAAGTCAGACGCTTTGTGCCGCTATTGCCTTCAGCAATAGCGGCAGTACCGGCGGCAATGGCATAAGAAACGGTACCGTTAGCAGCAATAGTTAATGTTGTTTGTTTTGTTGTACCGGCAACGCCACCGGTGATTGTGCCAAAGTTGAGAATTGTGGTTTCGGCGTTTTCAGCTATGTTGTCGGATTTGATAGTAACTGCAATATTCTTGGTGAGTGCGGCACCTGTTGCACCTGCGGGGAATGTAATCGAGGTAGGGGAAATGCTGTAGTCTGAATTAGGAATGGCTGTGCTGCTCTTGTCGATGACAATTGGTACAACGACATCGGCAAAAGGAGTGCCGCCGCTGACAGTAACGGGGATATTAACGACTGTATCTGCATCCCCTTCAGTCCCGCTGAAAGTAGCCGCACCAAAATTGATTATGTTTGCTGAATTCAACAGAATTGAAACATTATTAGAAAGTCTATTAGCAACTGCGATATCGAGTCTGTTGTCCGCATTGAAATTTGCGATCGCCAGAGAATTCGGACTTGTTTCGACGCTAAAGTTAGTGGCACTGCTAAAACCGCCAGTTCCATTTCCCGCCAAAATTGAAACGTTATTAGAACCGCTGTTGGTAACAGCTAAATCTAGTCTGCTGTCGCCATTAAACTCGCCAATCTTAATCGCACTTGGGTTTAAGCCAACATTAATGTTAGTCGGAGTGCCAAAACTGCCCTTTCCTGTTCCCAATAAAATTGAGATGCTGTTAGAATCGCTGTTGGCGACCGCGATATCGGTGAAACTGTCGCCGTTCAGATCTTCGAGTGCGATCGCACTCGGACTTTGACCGACATTAATATTAGTAGGATTGCCAAAACTACCTTGACCACTTGCCGATAATATGGTAATAGTATTAGAATTTCGGTTGGCGACGGCGAGGTCGAGGAGATTGTCGCCGTTAAAATCTCCTGCAGCGATCGCGCTGGGATTTTCCCCGACATCCACAGTAGCAAGAGAGGCAAATTTGCCTTGTCCCGTTCCCAGGTAAATGGCAACATAGCCTTCAGGTGCAAAAGTATTGGTGCTGGGGTGAGTAACGACCATGTCGGGTAAATCATCAGCATTAAAATTGCCGACAGCGATCGCACTAGGGTTGTTCCTCGCAATCAAAAATGTCGGACTGTTAAAGTTGCCATTACCAGCTCCTAAAAAGATATAAATGCTGCTAAATTCGTCACCTCGTGCGGAAGTTATCGCTAAGTCGGAAAAGTTATCGCCGTTAAAATTTCCAACTGCGATCGCGGTAGGAACAAATACCGAAGTCAAATCTGTTCCCGAGGTAAATCCTCCTTGACCGTTTCCCAGTAAAATAGAAACGCTATCCGAGAGGATGTTAGCAACAGCTAAATCTAAGATGCCATCGGTATTGAAATCGGCAGCCGCAACAAAATATGGACTGCTTCCGGCATTAAAATTACCACCAGGACTAAAGGTATTGAGGACGTGGCTGTAAGCTGCGATCGCTTCTGGTCGAAATGCAATGCCAGCTTTAATTACCCCCGCTGTCACTGCCAATTCCCAGTTGCCGCCTTTTTGTGCACAACCTGTCAGATTCTCAGAAGCAACAACACTTGCCCCTGTTAGTTGGCTCAGGCTGTTTACAAATGCTTTGCCTATATTTCCTTGACCAACATTGCAGCCGTAGAGGAGAATTTCAGCATCTCGTGTTAGCGATCGCGCCCATGCTTTAACTGCTTGCACGAAATTCCCCGCGCGATCGCTTAACTTGTCCCAACTCAACTGTGCGTTTCCCAGTTGCAAACTGCCCGGTTTGCCGTGCGAAATAATGTGAACTGCTGAATAGTTACTTTGCTGCAGAGCTTCGGCAATTTGTTCGATGCCATTGCGGTGAGCATCTAATTGAATTACCTCGATTTCTGGGATAACGCCGTCTGCTAAAATTTGAGAGTCAGGTACCTTACTATCGATAAATGCGATCGATCTGCCAGAAGGCTGAATGATTAAGTTTGACATAATACACCTACCAACAATTAACTTGAACAAAACTTACGCAAAATCCCTAGGGATAGGGGAAACCAAAGGAATTCCCTACAATCCACTAGACATCAAGGTTGTGGATAAGTCTGTTGAAGATAGGATAATAGGATGTACTCTTCCTTAATGTCTGGCGTTATCATGATTATGCAAAAAATACCATCCCTTCGCCACTTACCTTCTCAAAAATTTACTTAAATTTGTATAACTTAATCAATTTGCGCGGGGCGAGTTTACGAGATTATAGATTGTAGGTAATTATTCTTAGTAATGCCCGCCTACCAGTTATACTAAATCTTTGTTAAAACCCCTGTTATTTCTTATTTAAAATACAGCTAAGGGTGATACTGAGCGACAAAGCTCATACATTTTGCCCGATCGCTACATTATCAATCTACCAAATTATTTAGCTGATCGCACTTACTTCAAACCCCCATCTATCCCTGCTAAAATCTCCTCAGCTTCCCTGCACATAGCCCCGTGACAGCAACCATTACTCGCCAACAATCCCCCCCACTGACTCACATCTCCCCGGTTATATTGCAAAGTAGAACCGTCAAAACGAGTAAATCGGCCGCCCGCTTCAGTCAAAATTAATTCCGGCGCCGCTAAATCCCAATCTTTCGGTGCAGACTTTCCCGAAAGCGCAATATAAACATCAGCTTTTTGTTCAACAATAGTCGCAATTTTACAGCCGATACTACCGACTGATATTTGATTTTGACAAGGCAGTTTTCGTAACAATTGATTAAAGCGATCGCCCCGGTGACTGCGGCTGGTTACTATAGATAAATCTGCCACTATATTTCGCGCCGAAACCTGCAATTTGACCGTAGAACCCACCCGAGTTTCCCCAAAAGCACCAGCATCGCGGATTGCGTAATAAATCTTTTGCTGTTCGGGCCAAGCCACAACTGCCAATATCGGTCTTCCCTGATAGACTAAAGCAATGTGAACTGCAAATTCCCCTGTCCTGTCAATAAAATCTCGCGTTCCATCCAAAGGGTCAATAATCCAAACCCAACTTTGAGGTAAGGGAATTTGACCGTGAGTTTCTAAATAAGATTTGTAAGTTTCTTCGCTGAGATAGCCAAATTCTGCATTCCCTAAAGCCGACTGCAATTCGTCGAGAATGTAAGAATTGACAGCGACATCGGCGGCGGTGACGGGGCCATCTTTTTTCTCTTGGATGTCGAGGTTAGGAGTATGGGAATCCTGGCGATAATAGGATTTTAGGATATCTGATGCACTCCAGGCGATCGCTCGCGAAATTTCGCTTAACTGTTCAAGAGTTTTCATTAATTTCTTTTTTTGAACTGCAGATAAACGCCGATTAACGCAGATGTTTTACTTCCAGGCTGTGTCTGGGAATGCCTACCCCGAGGCCCTGCCTGCTTCTTCCTGTTAGCCAAATCAGGAAAATAGCCTGCTTTTTCCTATTAGTAGAATCGGAGGGTGAGCCTCTAGATATGCGTTACCCTGCAGAGCCTAGTAACGAGAAATTACCAATTAATATGAGGATATTTCCATTCATAATAATTGGGAAACACAAAATTAGTAAACGAAACCGAAATACTAACCTCCAATGATTTTACATGATGCCACCAACCGACAGGAATAAAAATAGCTTCTCCCGGTTCCAAAATCACTTCAATAATTTTCGCATCTCTATAAAGCGGGTATTTGTCGTAATCGGGATTTTCGCCGTCAACTTTGCTGAAAACACCGACGTGATTGTAAAGCAGAGGTGTTTGTTGGGGAGAAATCAACTTAATTAGTTTGCGCCCCGACACTTGCGCTAAAATTAAATTAACTGGGTCGTGGTGCAGCGGTGTAATCGTGCCTTTGGGTCCGAACCAAAAGAAAACTCTGCCTTTTGTATCGGCGGGATTGAGGTATTCTGGGAATATTTCAATGTCGTTAAATAGCGGTTTAAATTCCTCTCTTTCCAGAGTTTGGTTGTTAGCAACCATGTAGTAGTCGTTACTAGGTCCGCCATTGACCACCATGTCTATATATTTGCGGAAAAAAACTGTTTTTCTGTGATTTTCTATCTTAATTTCGTAATTCGGGTCTGAGTTGCGGTTGGCTTGAATTTGTACCTCTGCATTGCCATATTTTTCTTGCAAATACTCCGGCGTCCACAACTGCAATGCTTTCCAGTTGTGCATGATGTTGGTAATAATTACTGGACTATTTTTTGCGTAGTAATTTTCGAGAAAATACTCTCGGGAAAGGCTGCTTTTGCGCTCGATTGTGCCAAACTTGGAAGAGAGTGCCGCTAATTGATTGTTGATCCTGAGGTGCGATTCCAGTTTCTGCAATAACTGCACGTATTGGCTACCTGCTTGGAAGTAGGGATGAGAGGATATTTCTCTAACTTCTGCGGTGGCTGTTTCCGTATCTATGCCGCTATTTACTAGGGCTTGAATGATTTCTGCGTCGGGTTGATTTAATAATTTGTTGGCCGCCACCCACTGTTTCAGATTGTCGGGGACTTCTTGTTTGCTTTGAGTAAGTAGATTTGGTAGGTTTTGTGTCAGCCATTCTAGGTTAACCTGTTGTTGTTCTGTCAGGGTAATCCGCAAAGGGGGAAGGGTGATAGTTAGGGGTTGGGTGTCAGGCATGATTCGGGTATTTTGAGGTTGTTTTACTAATATAGCAATTTTAACGAACCGCGAAGGCGCGAAGGGCGCGAAGGAAGAGAGGGAAGGTGTTGAGAGTTTTTGTCAAGGTTGTTATTAGGATTTTAACTTAACAAGTGTTGTCTGTTCAATTTTTCTAGTTGGGATAGGTTTTTACCGGAGACTTTGGTTAATTTCCTCAAATCAACCCTTATTCATCCAGCCGCGAGTTCCGAATTTTTTGCAGGAATGGGAAGCGATTTTAGCTGCTGCGGTGAGAGTATCTATAAAGTTATTTTGCAAAATGTAGTGACAGAAAGCCCCGTGAAAAATATCGCCAGCGCCTAAAGTGTCTGTGGCTTGAATTTGAGGTATTTCTATACTGCTGTAAGTGCCATTGCTGAGGTATAAAATTGATTTTTCGCCGCGAGTGATGGCAATATGGGAAATTCCGGCTGCTGACAGGTAAGCAAAGACTTGTTCGGAAGTGTAGCAGTTGGGCGGATGAAAGTTATCGGAACATACAGCCCATTCAATAAAAGGTAATATTTCTTCTAATCCGGGTTTCCAACTGCCGCCGTCGAGGAGAATTGGAATGTTTTTTGAGTGGGCAAGTTGAGCAATTTCTTTGCTGGCTGCGATTTGATGTCCGTCAAGCAGTACAATATTAACTGAGGTTAAAATATCCTGGTTAATTGCTTGACTGTCAACCTGAGCTTTAGTAGCATTAATCGAGACTACCGCCCGATCGCCCGTTGCTTCAGTTACAATAATCGAGGAAACTGGCGGCGAGTGCGATCGCCCGGGCTCCAAATCAATTATCCTGACATTATACTCCGCTAAGTCTGCACGAATTAATTGGGCGATCGCGTGAGTACCCAAAACACCAGCCAATACCGCCACATTCCCCAAATAGCTAAAAGTGACCGCAGCATTTGCCGCCGGCCCGCCCGCAGCAATGGTACAATCAGAAGCAACAACTTTCTGATTTTCACCCGGAGGCTTCTCGGTCAAATAAACTAAATCTAAAGTCGCCAATCCCAAAAACAATCCAGTTTTCATATCTTCTTAAATGTGTGGCATGGGCGTCCCGCCCGTGTTCCATCTGCGGTTAAAAAATCCCAATCTTAAAATGCAAGCAAATCCCACTACAGGAACACTTTACATCGTAGGAACCCCGATCGGCAACCTCGAAGACATGACCTTTCGCGCCATCCGAATCTTGCAAACAGCAGACTTCATCGCCGCCGAAGATACCCGCCATACAGGCAAACTTTTGCACCATTTTCAAATCAAAACTCCTCAAATCAGCTATCACGAACATAACCAACACCAGCGACTCCCCGAACTCCTCGACAAACTGCATTTAGGTAAAAATATCGCCCTCGTCACCGATGCCGGAATGCCGGGAATTTCTGACCCCGGATACGAGTTAGTCAAAGCTTGCGCCGATGCTAATATTAACATTATTCCGATTCCCGGCCCGACCGCCTGCATTGTTGGGATAACTGCATCAGGATTACCCACAGAGAGATTTGTATTTGAAGGTTTCTTACCCGTGAAAGGTCAAGAACGCCAACAGAGTTTAGAAGCTTTGCAGAGAGAATGTCGCACTATAATATTATACGAATCTCCGCACAGATTGCGACAAACTTTACAAGATTTAGCAAATAGTTTGGGAAGCGACAGACAGATTGTGCTGGCGAGAGAGTTAACTAAAATGCACGAAGAGTTTTGGCGTGGTAGTATAGAAAGTGCGATCGAGCTTTACACCAATCGTGAACCTCAAGGAGAATTTACCCTCGTAATTGCCGGTATCCAAACAGCCGCACCAATATTTTCCGAAGACGCCATCAAAGCAGAATTGCAAACACTAATTGCCGAAGGCATAACTCGTTCCCAAGCCAGCCGCCAGCTAGCACAACAAACATCCCTCCCCCGCCGCCAAATCTACCAACTCGCCCTCACAATTGGCGACAATGAATCAGTAGAACAACCCTTAGATGAATTGTGAATAACTCTCTTCTCTTCTCCTCTGCGCCCTCTGTGCCCTCTGCGGTTCATAAAAAAAATCTTGTTCACACAACAAATAACATTGCTATACAATAATACCAAAAAAATTCTATGGTACGCGGAAACTACGATCGACAAAAACCATATTTACGCAGCCCCCACATCAACAAACCCATCGCCGAAATTTATGCAGACTTAGACGCCTTTAGCTGGGAGATATTTGAAGACCAACCCCACCGCTTCGATACCGTCAGTTTCTACGTCTTGCTTCCCCCACTGTTTTACGAAGGGCGTTTCATCAAAGGAATTTACTTCAGCGAAGCAGTCGAACTCATCAACAAACTATTTCCCCAACTTTCCTCAGTATTTTTATCCTTCACCTATTCCCCGGGAACGTCCTATTCCTGGGCCCCGATAGCTGACGCCTACTCGAGTTTATACAAAAACCCGCAGCGAGATAAGTGGTTTCGCGAAACTTATGTCGATCGCGCCCACAAACCAATCATACCACTGCAAGACACCGACTTCATCAACGAATACTTAATTTCCCCGCGCAACGTCCCCGCCAAAGACATCGACCTCCTCGCAGTCGCCCGACTCTCAGAAGAAAAAAATTTGCCAATCATAGCCAAAGCCTTAAAAGTTTACCGCCAAAAATATCCGCAAAAACCAATAAAATTAACAGTAGTCACCGGACAAAATTTTGATGCTAGCAGCATGCAAGGACTCGATGAATACGCTTTAAACGAATGGCGGCAAATCGAGACAATTTTAACCAATCCCTTTGACTACATTAACTTAGTGCCGAGAGTTGACTACTACAGCGAAATCCCCACATATTATTCGCGAGCACAAGCATTCGTCCTCGGTTCCCTCCTCGAAGGAAAAAACCGGGGAATTACCGAAGCAATGAGTTGCAACGTACCAGTAATTTGTTTTGAAGAATTCAACCAATACGCCAGAGGCAACTCGCCAGTTTTCCCCGAAGGTGCGGGTCTTTACGCCAAATTTGACCCAGAATCTCTCGCAGATACTATATATACAGTATTGGAAAATCAAACAGAATTCCAACCGCGATATCAGTATTTAAAGCATTGCGGGCGCAAGAACTTTTTCAATACTTGTATAGACAGTTTTCCTTACTATCAGCACAACATTCCCGACTACAAACCGGGAGATGCGATTAACAATTTGTGGCTGGATTTAGCTGTTCAACAAAATTATCAAGTTAGTTTGAACAGCTTTTTGTACGGAGGTTCTCCCTTGTCTCATATTCGCGGGACAAATACGATTCAGCAGAACCTGGGCGAGTTAACCAAGTTTCAATGACAGATAATTCGGAATGATGAAACCACAGAGGACACAGAGGACACAGAGGAAGAGAAGAGAGAGATGAATAATTCTGATGTCAACGGGATTTGAGATTAGTCTTCATAGCGAGGACTTTCGCTAAAAGCCCCGTGGAATTCATTCCCTAGCGGACTGGCAGGTGGTCGGCTTAAGTTGACACCCATGACTATGCCCAATGCCCAATGCCCAATGCCCAATGCCCTATGACAATATCCTCAAAAATCTTACTTGCCAAAACTCTTGCTAAATTCACAGGAACAGCATTGCCGACCATTTTGTATCCATCAGCAATATACTTGTACTTAAAAATAAAGTCATCCGGGAAAGTCTGAACTCTCGCGCACTCTCGCACAGAAAGCCGACGGTAAGGCAGAGGCGAATTGGGGTCAAAAATGCGTTTGTCTTTACCAACTAAAATCATTTTACTAGCTTGAGGATGGAGAGGTGCGTGTCTGCCACTTGCCTGAATAGTAAAAGAAGGTTCAGACCAACTTCTAACTCGATTCCGCGACATATAAATGCTCGAAAACCCCAAATCCGCACATTCGTGATTTTGGACATAATCGTGATAATTATCTAATTTACCCTTAACTGACATAGGGGCGATCGCCTGCAAATCAAAAATCGCATCTTTCAGTGTCAAAACCTCGGTTTCCGGTTCGGGAAACTCAAAACCAAAACCCAGAGTTTCCCGATAGCCAACAACAATCACCCTTTGCCTATCTTGCGGAACACCAAAATGTCTAGAATTCAACAACTTGTACGAAACCTGATATCCGATGTCCTCAAACTGCGATAATATATAAGTGAAAGCATCCTTGTTTCTGCCAGCCAAGATACCGCTAACATTCTCAGCTAAAAAAAACAAAGGCTGCTTGTCCCGCACAATTCTGATATACTCCCAGAAAAGTTGACCCCGACAGTCATCAATCCCCCGTTTCGCCCCCGCTTCACTCCAACTTTGACAAGGAGGCCCGCCGATTATCCCAATACAGTTGGGAATTTCATCAGATTTGATTTTTCTGATATCTCTGCCATCTAAAATAGTTTCAGGATGATTGAAATTATAGGTATCCCAAATAGACTTATCATATTCATTCGCCCAAACCAGATTAAACCCAGCTAAGCGAAAACCCAAATCCAACCCGCCACAACCCGAAAACAGAGAAATAATATTCATACCAATCGACATCTATCTCCTCTCTTCCTTCGCGCCCTTCGCGCCTTCGCGGTTCGTTAAAAAATCCAATAATCCTCAATGAATGCAGAATCCATCCTTCAATCTTACCAACATTTCGGCGTCCACCTCGGCTTAGAAAGAATTCACCAACTTCTCCAAAAACTAGACAACCCCCACAAACAAGTACCCATTATCCACATTGCCGGCACCAATGGTAAAGGTTCCGTTTGCGCTTATCTCTCTTCCGTACTAACAGAAGCAGGCTATCGAGTAGGACGCTACACATCCCCGCACCTAATCGATTGGACAGAAAGAATTTGCATTAACCAAAAACCGATTTCCCCAACAGAATTGCAACAGTGTCTAGAACGAGTTGTCGCCGCCACCGAAAATAACACCGAAACTCCCACTCAATTTGAAATAATCACCGCAGCAGCTTGGCTGTATTTCGCCGAACAAAAAGTAGACATGGCAGTCATAGAAACTGGATTGGGCGGTAGATTAGACGCGACTAACGTTTGCGAAACACCTCTCGCTAGCGTCATTACTTCTATCAGTCTCGACCACTGGCAAATACTCGGCCCCACCGTCGCCGATATTGCTGGGGAAAAAGCGGGAATTCTTAAAGCAAAATGTCCGGCAGTTATCGGAGAATTGCCAGAATCAGCTAGAATAGTAGTAGAAAAACGCATTCAAGAATTAGACTGTCCGGCAACTTGGGTAAAACCAGCAATAGATTTAGAACAAGGATTCGCAGAATATCAGTTAAATCAAAATGCGGTTAAAATAAAATATCAATTGCCGCTGCTGGGAAAAATTCAACTAATGAATTCAGCAATTGCGATCGCAACTTTGCAGACTCTCCAAAACCAAGGATGGCAAATTTCCCCAACCGCCATAGAAAACGGTATCGCCAAAACTCAATGGCCCGGAAGACTCCAGCAGACAACTTGGAAAAACCGCAACATATTAATTGACGGCGCGCACAACCCCGCCGCAGCTATCGCCCTGCGTGAATATGTCGATCGCCTGAACAATCACCCGTCAGCGATTAACTGGGTAATCGGCATTCTTTCGACTAAAGACTGCGACGATATTTTGAAAGCATTACTCAAAAAGGGCGATCGAGTTTACCTAGTACCTGTACCCGATCCAAACTCATCATCCCCCGCAGAATTAGCAGCCCTCGCTCAAATTATCTGTCCCGAATTAACTCTCTGTCAAGCCTTCCCCGACTTAACAACAGCTTTAGATGCTGCTGTTACAGGTGACAACCTAACAATCCTTTGCGGTTCGCTTTATCTCATCGGCTATTTTCTGCAACAACAACAATCCCAAGCTTAAACGCATCCTGCCTTAAGATGAATTGTTCGGGTAAACTGGCAAGAGGTGCTTCATAGACACTGGGTTTCTTGTCGTAATATCATGTCCTTTAGCAGCGAATAGGAGAATAGAAATAGCTAATTATACAAACAGACTTCTCCCAGGGGAAGGCGCAGTTGGATGTTACGGAGACCTGCTTAAAGCTGGACGAAGAGGCGATAATCTGACACCACATCACATTCCTTCTAATGGATTCATGGCAGCAAAGGTTCTTGGTTACAGCAGAGAAATGGGTATTGCTATAATGATGGAACACCCTTTGCCCGGTAAAGGATGTCGTCATCGCCAGACTATCTCTTACGGACAATCTCCGAATCTCAGCTTGTTACCAAGGGAAGCACTAGCTAGAGAAATTAGCGATGCGCGAGCAATTTATCGCCGTCAGGGACTTTACACGCCACAAATTAGGCGCAGCTTACAGCAAGTTATCCAGTCAAATAAGTTAGCTTGGTTGGGCGTTTTTGAAAAGGAGTAAATAGCTGATGAAGGAAAATAGCTGGATTACCATTTTGGCCGCTAATAAATTAATGCAATCCACGGAAGAAGTAACAGCTTTTGAAAATGCTTTAGCGGAACTCGCGAAGCATCCTGAGAGTGAACATTTACCAGATTTACATCTGATTTTAGACGATCGCTGCCAACAGCCGGAGGTCATGTTTAGCCTAATTCATTTTTTAGAATCTTTTGAAATCGAACAGCAGTTACAAGCATTTATTAGTGTCATCCCACAATTAATTGTTGTTGCCTCTGATTGGACAAGAATACTCCACAGTCGCATTTTGAATGATGAGGTTGCCTGCCGCTTGTATAGAAATCTGTTACATTCAATTAACGCTCACAGCCCCCATTTTATTCGACAATTGCTGGAAGAAAGTGCTGCCTATCGATTGACGCATCAAGATTCACCGATTGAGCTAGCTGGACAAGTTCATTAGCGTTTATCTCCACCGCAGATGAATATTTGGAAGTGCGATCGCGATGAAGGAAAAGCTCAATAAGTAGAGTGGGCGATTCCCTTCGGGATAGCTTCGCTTCACGCTCTTTTTTCTTTAACCTTGTGTTTCTTCCTCCGTAAAGATAGGAGGCCACAATTCAGAAACTGGCAATTCCCAACCGGGAAAAAGTTCTGCTAATGTTAGAATATCGCCATTTCCTAAAACAGTCGGTTCACCTGTAGAGCGATAAATAGTCACTGTTTCTTCATCAGGATCGATCAGAATTCCGACAATCGCACCCAATTCTATAAACTTCAAAACCTTGGTTTCTATAAGCTTAATGCGATCGCTCTGAGATTTAATCTCAACCACCAAATCTGGGACAAGTTCTCCAAAATAACGCGGACTTTGGCGCAAGCGGGCGGCGCGCACAAAAGAAACATCCGGCGCTTTGACATTCGTATCCGGCATGATAAAACCGCCTGCGGAGTCAAAGACTCTCCCCAAGCGACGGGGATAAACCCAGTTACCCAGTAAGCGAATCAAAATACTGCTGATTTCACTGGATACGATGTCTGATGGCCCCACAATTGAAAGTCTCCCGTCTTCTAGTTCAATTTTGTAATCTAAACCCGCTTCGGAAAAAAGGCTTTGAACTTGGTTTAAATCTTTGAGTGTCATCGCTGGCATAAGAATTTTTTCCTATTCTGGGCTGAGCTTTGATTTTAACACGAGTCAAATTTCTGAATATTTGAGGAATTCAGGCTATAGCAATCCTAAATCATTTGTGAATTTCTTACTCCCTCCCCTTGCTAAGGGGAGGGCTGGGGTGGGGTAAAAAATTTATGACTCCTGCAAGGATTGCTATATAATCCTACAAATCATCAATCAAGCTGAATTGAGAAAGGATATCGCACGGGATAAAGAAACTCGGTTTCTGGGATGAGCGATCGTTCTTATCAACAAACATTTACCTCTCAAATAGTCGAGATTGACCTATCCAGAGTTCTCCTCCGACTCCGCCTTGTGAAGAGGCGGTAATTTCATCATGCGATAATAACTTAAAAGCTTATATAGCAATCCTAAATCATTTGTGAATTTCTTACTCCCTCCCCTTACTAAGGGGAGGGTTGGGGTGGGGTAAAAAATTTACGACTCATTTAGGATTGCTATATATGGCGGCACAGATTCCCATTATTAAATAATACGTCAAGTGGCATAAAAAAGCAAGGGGCGAACTCAAAAAAGATTAATGCATAATGCCCAATACCCAATGCCCAATGCCCAATGCCCAATGCCCAATTTTTGTTACAATACAAGTGAGTTTAGAAAAATTTAGAGATAGAAGTTTATGAGCAGCCTTATATCGGTGCAAACGCTAATTGAATATATAGAAGCTTTGCCAGCCCAAGAGCAAACTTTACTATTTGAGGAGCTTTTCAGGCGAAACACAATCAAGCAGCTTCAGGAAAACAATACAGCAGCACTGAAGGCGTCTATCAGGGCAGAAAGAGAAAAGCCGCGCCAGGAAAACACCAAGCAGACAGTCAAGACAAAAACACTCTTAACAGGTAACGCTACCTGCGACATTCGCGCAGCCGATCGCACTAACTTTGGGGGCGACTTCGACAGCTCAACTGCTCACGTAATCATTAAAAACGAATCAGACAGAACAGTCAGTGCAGCGTTGCTGGGATGGCCCGAATGTAAAGCTTTTGGCGAGACGCGATCGCAAGCACTGCAAAACCTTCACGATTTAGTAAATGCCCAGCTAGCCGAAGCTGAAATCGTCTCTGTCAAACTCACTTCTAGTCGATCGAACAATCCTTGGGTGATGTTAGCTGGTAAGTATGAAAACGATCCGTATTACGATGAGGTATTGGCACACATAGAAGAATCTCGCCGCGAACTCGATGCACAAACCGAAGCTTATTACAGTCAAATTGACGATGCGGTTGAGACAGAATGAGCCTATACATACTTGATACGGATTGTTTCTCCCTTTGGCAACAGAATCATCCAATGATGGTGCAGCGGGTCGAGGTTAACGCAGAAAACCTTGCTGTAACTATCGTAACATTAGAGGAAGTAATTCGCGGCTGGTTCAATGTTATCAACCAGGCTTCGGCACCTTCGCAAGCGGACAAATTAGTATGGGGTTACACCAGGTTATGGGATACATTAGATGATTTCAAAAATCTCAACATTCTGAAATTTGACCAGAATGCTTTCACTATTTACACTGAGTTCTTTCGTCAAAGAATACGCATCGGCACGCAAGATTTGCGGATTGCTGCTATTGTACTTGCTAATAATGCCATCCTCGTTACGCGCAACCACCAACATTTTTCGCAAGCGCCTGATTTAGTGCAGGAAGACTGGACAATTCAACCTTAAAAGCAAGAGGCGAGATCAAAAAAAATCCCGCCCCAGCTTCAATTAAAAACTACCTTTGATCCCAAGCCTTAGCCGCATCAGCCACAGCTTGATCTACCGACTTCTCATCCAACATTGCCGCCTGCAAATTGTCATAAATCGCTTTTTGCAGCTTCTTAACATCCTTGAGAGGCGGAATCAATAGCTCGGCGGAAGTCAACCCAGAAGCACTAACAACCCGAGCTCGATCGGCAGCAGCAGCATCAGCGGGAACGTTCTTAAAATAACCGTCCTGCAAAGCCTCAACCGTAGAAGGCAAAACATTAGCAGCCTTAGCAAAAGCCAACTGATTTTGAGAATTAGTGACGTACAGAGCAAACTTGACAGCATCATCAGGGCGCTTGCTGTCGCGGGGCACAACCAAATTCATCACCGCCACAGTCTTCTTACCTGTTTCCCCCGTAATTTGAGGCGCAGCAGCCGAAACAGCACCAATACTCGGAGCATTCTCAGAAATCGCCTTCAAAAACTGAGGCCCAGAAGCCAACAAAGAAGTTTCCCCAGCTTGATAAAGCTCGATCGCCCTGCGATGTCCCTGCACCAAAACATCCTGCGGCAAAAGTCCGCCCTTGTACAAATCCACCCAATACTGAAAAACAGCTTTGCCCTTATCAGTATTAAAAGCCGCCTTGCCTTGAGCATCCAGCAAAGGCACGCCCATCTGCACGAAAGATTGCAGCACCTCCGCCGAATCTTCCGGTACAAAAGTCACAAAAAAAGCAAACTTACCAGTCTTCTCCTTCACCTGCTTGGCAACCTGTGCCAACTCGGCATAAGTAGCCGGAGGCTTAGCAATTCCAGCCTTCTTCAACAACTCCGTATTGTAAATAGTTACCCCAGTCGTGAGATACCAAGGAATGCCAAAACTCTTGCCGTCGAGCACACTAGCTTTCCAGATATTTGGGAGATAGAGCTCACGAACTTGCTGCGACACCCGAGAGTCCAACTCCAGCCAAGCATTGCGTCCAGCCAACAGCGAAGCAAAATCGGGATTGAGGTTAACCACATCCGGCGCAGTTTTCGCCGAAACCGCCCCCAAAATCTTGCTTTCCATCGCCGACCAAGGAACGTCCACCCAGCGCACCTTCACCCCCGGATTTTGGGCTTCAAAACCGGCGATCGTCTTGTTGAAATACTCAGTAAACTGAGGTTGAAGCTGCATAGTCCAGAACTCGATTTCCTCAGTATTATTTGCCTGGGAATTAACAGCCGGCTTGCCGCAACTCACCACCGCCGCCAGCAGCAGCCCCACCAGTCCAAAAACAGCAAACAGTTGCCAAGATTTACGTTTCATAGAAAAAATTTGAGAGTAATGGGAACCGTTAGACAAAAAAGCGATCGTCCTCTTCAAGCGCTCACGAGTGTGAGAGAGAGTTTTGTAGCCGGGCCCCCGAGTGAGAGAGTCGGTTTTTGTGCAGAATCGGCAGGTTTTGGGTCGATCGAGCCCGAATTTGTTGACATTCTCCGCAGAATAGCTATTGTCAAGTAAATTGGATAGCATAAAATCGGAACTAGCTATCGCGCAACACAGACGGATGCGCAGCTAGGGCGGGATACCCAGATTACAGCAGTCTTTCGGCAGTGGGAAACCAATTCTCCAACACCGGGTGCGCTGAATCAGGCTGGCCAACTACAAAAGAAAAAAATAGCAATTAGCGGCGACCCAATCACATGGTTAACTTTTTCAAAGGTCTACTTTCCCAACGCCAGCCAGGAATCGGGATCGAAATAGCCCCAGACCGCATCAACATCATTCAGCTCGAAAAGAAAGCTCAGACATTAAAATTAGGCATCCTAGCCTCAATAGAAGTTCCAGAAGACATGGTGCAAGAGGGACAAATAGTCGATCCGCCAGGAATGGCAGAACTAATACGTGCCATCCTCGACGAAAACAAAATCAAAGCCAAGCGAGTAGCCACAGCCATTCCCGGCCGCGAAGCCGTCATCCGCTTAATCCCAGTTCCAGCAGAACTTAACGAAGAAGAACTGCGGGATTATATGAACGCAGAAGCAGGACTTTACTTGCCGTTTCCCAGAGAAGACGCCGACGTAGACTATCAAAAAATTGGCTTATTTGTAGATGGCGACGGCGTTGAAAAAGTGCAAGTCGTGTTAGTAGCAACTCGCAGAGAAGTTACCGACACATACATCGAAACCTTCAAAGAAGCCGGACTGCAGATAGACGTACTAGAAGTAACCAGTTTTGCCCTGATCCGCACCCTCAAAGACCAACTGCAACAATTTTCCTCCCAAGAAGCCGCGGTCCTGACCGACATAGAATTTGACAGTACCGAGTTAGCTATAGTAGTGGACGGCATACCTCAGTTCAACCGTACCATCCCGATCGGCACCTACCAAATCCAGACCGCCCTCAACCAAGCCATGAACCTGCCACCAACCAGAGACACCAGCGAACTGCAAGGCATGACCCTGCCAGTCACAGATACAATGGGCGTGTCGGGAGACGCCAATCCGGGCACAAATGCGATGATTAAAGTATTGGGAGAACTAGCAGACGAACTGCGCCGCTCAGTAGACTTTTACCTCAACCAGAGCGAAGAACTCGAAGTAGCACAACTGCTGCTAGCGGGTCCTGGAGCTGCGATCGGCAAACTCGACGAATTTTTCATGCAAAGATTAAGCTTGCCGGCATCTCAAGTCGATCCCATCGAAACCCTAGGACTCGAAATCAGCCAAGAAATTACCCCAGAACAGCGAGCAGGTTTAGGAGTCGCCCTAGGTTTAGGACTGAGGGAGGTTATGTGACTTAACAGTTTTAGATGAGAGAAAAACCGATTTGAGAATTTTAGGTAAAAGCCCCTTCCAAAAGAAGAAGGCAGAAAGCAGAAGGTAGAATATTGGAGGTAGAAGGTAGAAGGTAAAAGGTAGAATATATCTGAGGTAGAAGCAGCCCCTTCCTTCAGTAGAAGGCAGAAAGTTGTTTCTTTCTTCCCTAAATAAATCCTTCACTTGTACCAGCAATCTGGGGTTCTGTCTAAAATCTAAAATTTCAAATTTAAATCTATAGCAACAGCCAAGACAGTTAGGACCTTCTTAATTGCTGAAACATAAGCGGTCGATTGCTTCTACCTTCTACCTGGTGCCTTCTACCTTCTACCTGGTGCCTTCTGCCTTCTACCTTCTGCTATAAAATCGAGTGAAGCCATGTACAGCCTAGATATTAATTTTCTCAACGACCGTCCGGACTACAAACCCGTCGCAGCCAAAAGCTCAGCTAAAAAAAGTTCCGGTGGCTCCACAGACCAAATGCCCCTAATTGGGGCGACGCTGTTTTCCTTCGGCCTCATCGCCGCAGTCATGGGCGCCTGGTGGTGGGCGACTAACCAAAATACCAGGTTGGCCACAGAACAAGCAACCCTCGACCAAGAACTGGCAACGTTAAACACCCAAGCCAACACCATCAAAGCCATCAATGCCGAAACCGACAAAGTTACCGCCGAATACAAAGCATTAGCCGGAGTATTCGACCAAATTAAACCTTGGTCGGCGATGCTGCAAGACCTGAGTGCCCGTACTCCGGCGGGACTGCAAATTGCCAAAATCGAGCAAATCGACCCCAGTCCCCCCCCCCTTGCAGCCGCAACCCCCCCCCCCGCAGCAACTCCCGCCGCCTCCCCGGGGGCGAGTCCGTCTCCAGCCAGCCCCACCCCGGCGGCTGCTCCCACCCCCGTCGTCCCGCAGCAAGCAGCAAAAGTACAAATTTCAGGGATAGCCAGTACCTTTGCTCAAGTTAACGACTTTATGCTGCTAGTCCAGCGCTCTCCTTTCTTCCTCAACACCGATACCAAACTGGTAGCGGCCACATTAAAAAACAACCCCACACAATTACAACTGCGCAACAAAAACGCAGCAGCAGAACTTCCCAAACTGCGGCCGGTGGTGGAATATAAAATTGAAACAACGCTCAGCCCGACGGGGGCCTCCGAGCTGCTCCCCGAGCTGCGGAGCAAGCAAGCAGACGGGCTAGCAATACGGATAGAAACACTTCAAGAAAAAGGAGTGCTAGAACCACAAAAACCCGAGGTGAAAAAACAATGACAGCAGAGTTTATTTCTAGCGAAAAACAAGAAGAAGAGACAGGGGTTCAGGAAATATTCGGCATTAAGCTGACGTCCCAAGTCCAAGCAATCGGCATCGCGGTACTTGGCCTCGTCGTTGCCGGCACCCTCGGCTACCAGTTCGTACTGCCAGAATTCCAAAAAGGCGACCAATTCAAGCAAAAAATTACCGAAAGCAAGCAAACGCAACTGCAATTGCAAGCTCAAATTCAAAAAAAGGCAGAAGCAGAAGCAAAGCAAGAAGAAGCAAAACAGCGCCGGGCCAACGTGACGGCAATGTTTGCCAGCGACGCCAGCGCCAACACGCTTTTGCTGGACATGACCCAACTGGTTAATAGAATCAACGCCGGGGTGCAAGGAGACGACCTCAAAGCTAAAATTACCAAATTTGAGCCGTATCTCCCCCCAGCAGGAGCAGCAACAGCCGCGTCGGCAGCTATAGACCCAGATATTCTCACGGATACGTCCTTCGGGCCGTCCCTGGCTGGCAAGCTCAGACGCAAAAAATTTAAGGTAGAGTTTGAAGGCAATTTCGCTCAAACCCGCAATTTTATGCGTAACTTGGAGTTGATGCAGTCGCTGTTGGTAGTGAGAAATTTGAAATCTGAATTGCTATCATCAACTCAGGCAATAGAAGTGGATTTTGTGAAAGGGAAAATAGTCCCTGTGGATCAGCCGCAAACTCTAATTAAAACTGCTTTTGACTTGCACGCGCTGTTGCCGTTAAAGCAAGAAGAAAAACCGCCAACTCCGGCTCCGAGTCCCGGTGCTAAGTAGCGGTAGTTTGGCGGATATTAGCTATTGTTCTAAAATCCCTATTTCACAATTCGGGAGAAGGCAGAAGGTTGAACTTTGAAGATTGAAGGTAGAAGTCAAAAAATTATGAATGCCAGAAAAATATTTTTTATATGGCAATCAGAAGTTAGGTCTTCGACAGATTTTCTTCTAATACCAGTTCCCAAAAGTAAGGTAACTGTAAGATATCTGCTAACTCTTATGTCATGAGTTATTCCCAATCGAAAATCGAAAATCGAAAATCGAAAATCGAAAATGGCATAACTTCTCCCTTCAAAAAGGCTCGAATCGAAAATCTTGCAGTCAGTGCAAGCAGCTAGCGACAAAAGGCTGCGAACAACAAATAACAAAGTGTAGTTGAGGAGTGAACGTGAAACAGCATCTACGGTTAAGTGCAGGACTCTGGGGGAGCGTTGCAGGAGTTGTACTCGCCCAAGCTCCCGTCCAGGCAGCCCCGACTCAAGTCACAGGAGTGCAAGTCAGTCAAGCCAATAATGGGGTAAATATTGTCCTGGCTACCGAAAAGGGCGATCGCCCGCAAGTTTTCGCAATCAATAACGGCAATACTTACCAAGCCACAATAATCAACACCCAGCTCCGCTTGCCACAAGGCAACAGCTTCCGTCAAGATAACCCCGCCCCGGGCATTTCTTCGGTAGAAATCAGCCAGGTAGAGGCTAACAGCATCCGCGTTGTAGTGGCGGGCACCAACGGAGTTCCCAACGGACAAATTGTGCCGGGACAAGGCCAAAGCATCGTCCTCAGCGTTGCGGGACAGGGCGGCACAGCACAGTCTGCCCAAACAGCACCTCCGCCGCCTCCGGGACTGCCGCTGACCCAAACAGCTCCCCGGCCGACTCCCCAAGTCCGCACGTCGCAAAACCCAGGCGTGGTGCTGCCAAATCCCGAAGTTACTATTACCAGGAACGATCGCCCGCCCCTCCCCAGCGAAATTCAATCCCAGGTAAATCAGGCTGCACCTTTCCAACCCCGGGCAGTTGCTCCGCCCTTGGGAGATATCGCGGTATCTAACATCGCCCCGGGCGTGGGAAATATTGAACTGAGTTCGGGAGAACGTATCCCCCGTTTGGTGCTGCGGGATGCCCCAGTCCGGGACGTTTTAGCTCTGCTGGCTCGCGCTGCGGGATTGAACATCGCTTTTACAGGTGGCGCGGCCCCTGCTCAACCGGGCCAACCCGCTCCGCCCCCCGCACCGGGAGGTGCAGGCTCCGATGAAGGGCCGAAGATTTCCTTGGACATCGAAAATGAGTCGGTGCAAGATGTTTTCAACTACGTGCTGCGGCTCAGCGGACTGCAAGCTAACCGCGTCGGGCGGACGATTTTTGTGGGCGCTACTTTGCCGATCGACTCGCGCAATATTATCATTCGGACTTTGCGGCTCAATCAAGTTCGGTCTACGGATGCAGCTAACTTTTTGAGTGCTCAAGGCGCGGAAACTCAACTGCCGATTACTCGGGTCACGATTCAAACCGTGGGCCAGGGAAATGCGGCGCGGGATGTGGAAATTAGGGAACCCGACATTAAGGCGATCGGCGCTAGGGAAGGCACCGGGCCGCTCTTGCTGAGGGGACTGTCGGTGCTGGCGGATGCGAGGCTCAATTCCATCACTTTGGTGGGCGACCCGCGCAAAGTTGACATGGCTGTGGCTTTCTTGACACAGCTAGATTTGCGCCGCCGTCAAGTGGCTGTCAACGTCAAGGTGATCGATATCAACTTGACGGGAGCCAACCTCACTAGCAGCAGTTTCTCTTTCGGAATTAATAACACTTTCTTTGTCAATGACGACGGGGCGGCAAGTCTCAATTTTGGTGGCCTCAATCCGGCCCCTATCCCTACCGTTCCAGGTATCACAGCTCGACCGATCGTCCCGAATCCGAATGGCCTGGTGGAGTCTTTCTTCGATCCGAACGGCCGGTTTATCGTGCCGTTGACAGCGAACGGTCGCAAAGGTGTGTTCCTCCGGCCGATCTCCCCAATTACCGATGACCCCACGCGATTTGGAATTAGCGATTACGAGCCAGGAACGGCACCAACTCCGGGAGAGGCAACTGTCGCCTTATTCCCGCTGTTCCAGTATCCCAGGAGGTTCCTGTCTACGTTGCAGGCAACTATTACCAGCAACAATGGCAAAATCCTGACAGATCCGACTCTAGTGGTTCAAGAAGGGGAAACGGCGAATGTGAATATTACTGATGAGGTGATTACTAACATCACACAGCAAACGCAGAGCACCGGAAATACAAGTACCACAACAACGACGGCCGTCAAAGACAGGGCGGGTTTGCAGTTAGGGGTGGCGATTGACCGGATTGACGATAATGGTTTTGTCTCTCTGCGGGTGAACCCGATTATCAGGACACCCGGCACGATTGAAAACCTTTCGGCTGGCGGGAACGTCAATCGTATCACTCTGCTGGGCGAGCGATCGTTGCAATCCGGGCTAATTCGCCTGCGGGACGGACAGACTTTGATTGTTTCGGGGATTATCCGCGACGAAGAACGGGTTACAGCGAACAAGATTCCGATTTTGGGAGATTTGCCGATTATCGGTTCGCTGTTCAGGCGCACCGATAAGAGGAACCAGCGGGCGGAGTTGATTGTATTGCTGACGCCGCAGATTTTGGATGATAGCGATCGATCGAACTTTGGCTACCAAAACAACATCAGTCCCGACGCCCGCCAACTGTTGCAGCGCAGTCAGCCTGTCCAGCCGAGACAGTAGAGCCAAGAAGAGGGAAGAGGGCATCGGTGTCAACTTAACGCTCTTTCCCTCAGTCGGACAGTCGGACAGTCCCACAGTCCGACTCTTGTTGAAACCCCTGCCTCAAAGCTAAAGTCCTCGCCTAGGAGGACTAAAGAACTCATTAGTCCTGTGCAAGAGGACTTTAAATGACTCTTTCAGTCGTCTGAAGACGACTTCAGCTATGAGACAGGGAATTCAGTCCCTGGCGGTTTCGGGAGAATGCCACAGCCCTGTCCCTCCCCCCCCAAGCGAGGAAAAGCCCAAAGCTAAACGGAAAGTTTTTTTCTTTAGCCCTTGACAAGTGACACTTTATTACTTCCATTTCTGCTTATTTCCCTATCTCAAATCCACCGAGGCGAGAAATCTTCTCTCCAAAGTGGTATTTTTTTACCTAATTTTGGGTATTAATTCTAAAAAGTTGGCAAGTTCCATATAAATTAAAGGTTCCACCGATCCATAACGGTCGGCAAGACTTTAGAATAATGCAGTGAAAATTAGATTCTGTGGGGTTTTCAGCAATTAGAAACAAAAATTCCTTTTCTGACCAATTACCCTAGGGTAATTAGTATTCAGCAGGAGTTTTGAATTGGGGAAGCAGACAGGAGCCAAAGGGAACCACCCAAACCTCCCAAGCCACACCCCTATGCAGTTGATAACTCACAGCTAATAGTTGAACTCTGTTTGACGTATTTTGCAAACCCTGAAGGAGTGCGCAATGAACAAAGGTGAATTGGTTGATGTAGTGGCGGAAAAGGCTAGTGTCACTAAAAAACAGGCAGATGCTGTTTTGAGTGCAGCCTTGGAAGCAATCATGGAAGCTGTCTCCGACGGCGACAAGGTGACGCTGGTAGGTTTTGGCTCGTTTGAGTCCCGGGAACGCAAAGCCCGGGAGGGTCGCAATCCCAAAACTGGCGACAAGATGGAAATCCCAGCAACCCGAGTTCCTGCATTTTCCGCAGGGAAGTTGTTTAAGGACAGAGTTGCACCGCCGAAAAACGCGGAATAGCTGGCGAACTGAGTCTTGATTAGACCTGTACACGGTGGGAATTTAGCTTGGGCAGCCGCACTGGCAGGCTGCCCTGCCTCTGCTATTCTCGATTTTTCTGCGAGTATCAGTCCTTTGGGCCCTCCTGACTCGGCCCTGGATGCGATTCAAGCACACTTGAGCAGTCTGACGGCTTACCCAGACCCGGATTATGGAGAGCTCAGGACTGCTTTGGGTGAGGCTTTGAATGTTGACCGGGATTGGATTTTGCCGGGGAATGGTTCGGCGGAATTGTTGACTTGGGCGGCTTGGGATTTGTCGAAGCTTCCGGCGACTTATTTGGTGACTCCGGCTTTTGGCGATTACTGGCGGGCTCTTTCGGCTTTCGGGGCGAAGGTGCTCAAATGTCCTCTGGATCTCCAATTGTTGGACGCGGAACCTGTTCGCCGATTAGTAACGGATGATTTGTCGGTTTCTAACCGTTCCCTTGTCTCCCCTTCTTTCCGTCTCCCGGTTCCTCTTGCTCTCGATGCCGAGAGAGGTTTGCTCCTGAACAACCCGCACAATCCTACGGGTTTGCTGTTTGGTAGGGAGGCGATTTTGCCTTATGTGAAGCAGTTAGGTATGGTGGTGGTGGATGAGGCCTTTATGGACTTTCTACCGCCTTGGGAGCAGGAAACTTTGATCGATGCTGTTGAGGAGTTTCCGAATTTGGTGATTTTACGATCGCTCACTAAATTCTATTCTCTGCCGGGACTGCGGTTGGGCTGTGCGATCGCCCATCCCGATATTCTGCGCCGCTGGCAGTTACTGCGCGATCCTTGGCCTGTAAATGCTTTGGCTGCTGCTGCTGCTGCTGCTGTGGTGCGAGATACTGTTTTTGAGCGGCAAACTTGGGATTGGCTGCCTGTTGCTCGCCGAGAGCTATTTGAGGGTTTGGCTAATTTACCGGGTTTGCAGCCAATTGCCGGGGCGGCTAATTTCTTGTTGGTTGAGTCGTCGATGTCGGTTTCTTTGATTCAAAAAAGTCTGTTACAACGACACCGGATTTTGATTCGGGATTGTTTGAGTTTTCCTGAGTTGGGCGATCGCTTTTTTCGGGTGGCTGTGCGCTCAAGGGCTGAAAATCTGCGGCTGATTGCTGGACTTGCCGAAGTTATTCGTTAGCTTTTACAGCATTCGCCTCACGCCATAATCTGTGATTTGGCGCGCTCTCATATCCAGTCAATTACCGATAATAAAAAGTGTTTGTAGTGAGGACTAAAGTCCTGGGACTTTTATGATGAGGACTTTAGTCCTCACTACGAACTGATTTTATTAAACTTATTGCATAAATCTTTGATTGATAGGGAAACCGCCCAGAAACACAGATAAACGCCGATAATTTCCAGATAGTTGGTGAGTATTGCAATTCAAATCTACCCAAGCAACCAGGTTTCTGACGTGATTGTTCGGCTCTGAATCCTATTGATATATAAGCTGTGCAGTGCGGGACGCTCGCACTCCTAAAAAACGCTTTTTACACTCCAGAAGGATGCTTCCACTGCTGACTACTGACTACTCACTACTGACTACTGACTTCTTTATTTATGCTTGACTATGATTTAGTGATTATTGGTGGAACTACGGCCGGACGCTATGCTGCTTTGACTGCAACTAATTTCCCGGCCCGCGTTGCTTTGGTGGAACCACTCAGTAATTCGCAAGATTTGCCGACTGGGGGGAAAGAATCGATCGACCTTGGTTTGAGATACAGCCAAACTTTGAGGGAGGCTGCTCGTTTTGCCCAGCAGATAACCCGCCAGCAGTTGGGGGTTCGCTGGGAAGTCGCTAATTCTTCCATGCCGATCGAATTGCGGTTTGACGGCGTTCTAAAGTGGGCCGATGGTGTTGTTTCTAATTTGTCAGAAATTGATTCTCTCGACGTTTTGGTTGCTCGCGGGGTCGATGTTATTTTTGGCAGCGGCGAGTTTGTTGCGAAACCGGATTTGGCTTTTGTTGCAGGCGGGCGTTCATTGCGATCGCTCTGTTATTTGCTAGCTTGTCCAACTCTGCCGGCGATTCCCAATATTGAAGGACTTTCGTCGGCTGGGTTTTTTACTTCGGAAACTGTCGGGGAATTAGCAAAACTTCCACAGTTGCCTAAAAGTTTGGCTGTAATTGGCGCCGATCCCAGCGGTGTCGAAGTGGCTCAGACTTTTGCTCGGCTGGGGGTTGCTGTCACTTTGGTGGTGAAAAGTTCGCACATTTTGGCTAAAGAAGACCGGGAGGCTGCTGGTTTGGTGCAAGCTGGAATGGAAGCTGAAGGAGTGCGGATTCTCACTGCTACTGAGGTGACTCAAGCTAGGGTAATTGAGGGTAAAAAGTGGATTCAAGCTGGGCCAAGGGCGATCGAAGCTGAAGAGATTTTTCTGGCCGCCGGTAGAGGGCACAATTTTTCATCGTTAAATCTCGAAGCGGCTAAGGTTAAATTCAGCGCTCGCGGGGTGATTTTAAATGAAAAGCTGCAAACAACTAATCGCCGCATTTATGCGATCGGCGATGTTGCTGGGGGTTATCCGTTCCCTCACATCGCTAATTACGAAGCTGCGATTGCTGTGAAAAATGCTTTGTTTTTGCCGCTGTTTCAAATAGATTATCGTGGGATTCCTTGGGCGATTTTTTCTGACCCGCAGTTGGCGAGGGTTGGCTTGACTGAAGCGCAAGCAAGGCGCCGTTTTGGAGACGATCTCATTGTTTGTCGGGAATATTTCAAGAATGTTGAAAGAGCTCAAATGTGCGGGGAGACAACAGGTTTTTGTAAGATTGTTGGGCGTCGCAATGGGGAGATTTTGGGAGCGAGTATTGTGGGCCCGCAAGCTGCTGAGTTGATTCACGCCATGGCTTTGGCTGTGCGTCACGGGATGAAGGTTGAGGCGATCGCCCAACTTCCTTATATTTGGTCAAGTTTTTCGGCAATTAACGGTAAAACTGCTGGTGTCTGGGAGTCGCAGCGCTTGGGTAGCAATACTTTTTTGCGCAATTTCTGGGATAATCTGTTTCACTGGCGCAGGTATTGGAATAACTAAAGAAATCATAATGTTGGTAGTAGGAAATTTTGAAATTGCTATGATTACCCCCGAGTGAAAAAGTAACTTGTTAATAAGCTCGCTCAGCATTTAAATGCTGTGTCAATAAATACTCAAACCATCAGTGGCTCGTTGCTCCGACGCCGCCAGAAATATGCAATTTAAATCTACAACAGCTTAACTAATAACTGATGACTACTCATATCGTTTCCGGTTGCATCACAATAATAAAATCGAGTCAACAGTTAATACTCAACCATTGAGTTTTTCCACCCCTCCTTCTACAGTCAACAGTCAACAATTCCGGAAGAGTGCAACCGGAATTGATATCACTGATAACTAATGACTGCTGACTAATTATTGCTGGCGAGAGTGCAATGCTGGATTTGACGATCGCCGGTACAATGCGATCGCACGCCATTCTCGCCCCAGAAAGGTTTCTTGCGACTGGGCCCACTTGCAGCGCTGCTAAACCACCAGTCAAAAATAATTCGCATCCGGGCCAACGCAGGTGTTTGTCTAAGACTGGCAAACCTTTAACTATTTCAATGGGATGCGTTTCTAGCATTTCTTTGAACATTGGTTCGGCTGCAATTGCTAAAATTTTATCCCGCCTGCTGTTGCTTTTTTTCAATATGTGTGGTAATGAAGTCAGAACCTGGGGCCCGGCGATTAAAGCTCAATCAATTTGCGACTTGGCTACTGAGTTCGCTTGCATGGAGAATTGCAATTTGCCAATAATAAGAAATCTGATCGTAGGTCGATCGAGCATCAAGTTTACGCCTTTGGAGAGCAAGCAGGAGGGATGTTCCGCAGAAAGAGACAGCATTGTACGCAAAACCTCAGAAACCCGCTTTCTGAGAGATTTCTGCCCCTTCTGGAGGCACAGGGCCGCTCAGAAACCGGGTTTTTTAGCTCACCGAAATGAAAACCGCCATCGGAAAGCGTCGGGGCGATCGTCCGTAGGCGGAACACGATCCCTCAAGGGACCGTGTTCCGCCTACGGCAGCACTGACTAATTCCGGATGGAACACATTAAGTTTAATTTGTCAATCAGTAATTCCTCTCCTGAAATTACTCGATCGGTCAGTCCTGGACGCACAGATACCAAAGAAACCGGGTTTTTTACCTCATCTTCGAGTACGAACCAAGTTTTTTCCTAAAAAAACCGGGTTTCTGATTCCCGGTGCGTAAGTCTTATCAGTAAAAAAAACTTAGCCGACTGGCAAGAAGGGCGCTTCCTCAATTGCCAGAGCCCGCTTTCGATCATTGGCGAACCCTAATCTCTGCTTGCAGTGCGTGATTGACTTGGGCTAGTTTCATTGTCCGCTTCGGAACTTTGGCATTTAATACCTGATTCACTTCTGAGAGTTGGGCAGGTTGTTGTGGCATCTAGGCAAATAATTGAGCTTGCTCACGGGCGACTCCCAAGTGAGCCGCAATCTGGCGCAGAAACTCGATTTCCTCTGCTTCCAGCTTTAAATCCTGAGCCGCCCGAATTGTACTGATGATATTAAATTATGAGCTAAACTAGACATTAGATATTATAGGCGATCGCCTTCTAGCATCCGTTTCAAAAACACTCCTAAGTACCTGATGAGCCTCTGAAGTTCCTCTTTAATAAACTGCTGTCGTTCAATCAGGGTTCGCGGAGTCATTTTCTACTTAGTCTCAACAGAAGTATCAACAGCTCTTACATAAAATATTAAGTCTTGTTTTTAAAATCGCTCTTTCATAATTTCTTGTTCAAAATATGTTAAGAAAAATGTAATTAATGAAGAGCACGGCAGATAGAGCCACAATAGTAGATAGTAACTCTAAGAAGCTTCAGACTTGACTGAAGCAGTAGGAATAACTGGGTATGGCTAGCATAACAAATCTGTTTCTCGGATATCACATTAACGAGCAAATATACGCAGGCACTCGAACTCTAGTGTATCGCGGCCTGCGCTCGGAAAATGGACAGCCAGTCGTGATCAAACTGCTGCGAAATGACTTTCCCTGCTTCAACGAACTGGTTAACTTCCGCAACCAGTACGTCATTGCTAAAAACTTAGAGATCCCCGGCAGTGTTAAAGCATACAGCCTGGAGACTTACCAGAACCACTATGCTCTGGTGATGGAAGACTTTGGCGGAATTTCCTTAAGTAGTTACCTCGCTCGTCTAGTATCCGAGAGCAAGGAACCCCTAGAAGGCTTGCCCGTTAGCGAGTTTCTGCCCATTGCGATTCAAATTGCCAACTCCCTCGACGGACTTTATCGCCACCACGTCATCCATAAAGACCTCAAACCAGCCAACATTCTAATTAACCCCAGCAGCAAACAAGTCAAGCTGATTGACTTCAGCATCGCTTCCCTGCTGCCGCGCGAAACCCAAGAAATACAAAATCCCAACGTCCTCGAAGGCACCTTACCTTACATATCTCCCGAACAAACTGGGCGGATGAACCGAGGCATTGATTACCGCACAGATTTCTACTCGCTGGGAGTCACATTCTACGAATTACTAACAGGAAAGTTACCCTTCCAAACGGAGGACCCAATGGATTTGGTACACTGCCACCTCGCCAAACAGCCAGTGGCAGCCTCAATAGTCAACCAGAGCGTTCCATTGGTGCTGTCGGAGATTGTCAGCAAACTGATGGCGAAGAATGCTGAAGCTCGCTATCAAAGCGCCCTAGGACTCAAGTACGACTTAGAAACTTGTTTATTGCAGTGGCAAGAGACAGGGACGCTGACTAACTTTGATTTAGGGCAGCGAGATTTGTGCGATCGCTTCATCATCCCAGAAAAATTATACGGTAGAGAAAACGAAGTATTCTCCCTGCTATCGGCCTTTGAGCGCGTGAGTGCAGGCAGCACCGAAATGATGCTCGTTGCCGGTTTCTCCGGCATTGGCAAAACCGCTGTTGTCAACGAAGTTCACAAACCAATTGTGAGACAGCGAGGCTACTTCATCAAAGGCAAATTCGACCAATTTGGGCGCAGCCAACCCTTCTCAGCTTTTGTACAAGCTTTTCGCGATTTAATGGGACAATTGCTCTCGGAAAGCGACGCTAAAGTTGAGCAGTGGAAGACTCAAATCCTGGCAGCATTGGGCGAGAATGCTCAGGTAATCGTTGAGGTAATTCCCGAACTAGAGCGGATTATCGGACAGCAACCCCCCGCACCAGAACTCGTTGCAACTGCTGCCCAAAATCGCTTCAATCGGTTATTCGAGAACTTCATCTCTATCTTCGCCACTAAAGAACATCCCCTCGTTATTTTCTTAGACGACTTGCAATGGGCAGACTCAGCCTCATTGAAATTGATTCAACTCCTGACGAGCGATAGCTCACGGCACTATCTCTTTTTAATTGGAGCCTATCGAGATAACGAAGTTTTTCCAGCACACCCTTTGATGGTGACATTAGCCGACATTCAAACAACCGGAGCTACGGTAAACACCATTACTCTAGAGCCGCTGGAGCGCTTCCATTTGAATTGCCTGATTGCCGATACCTTAGCTTGTTCTACAGCGTTGGCACTGCCTTTGACAGAACTCGTTTATCAGAAAACCCAAGGCAATCCATTTTTCAGCACACAATTCCTCAAATCTTTGGATGAAGATGGGATAATTGAATTTAATTTTGAATCTCGGTATTGGCAGTGCGATATTGCCCGAGTGCGAACCTTAGCACTAACGGATGACGTAGTAGAATTCATGGCAATTCAGTTGCGAAAGTTGCCAAGCCGGACACAGTCAGTTTTAAAATTAGCTGCTTGTATTGGCAATCAGTTCGATTTGGCGACCTTAGCAATTGTTGATGAAAATTCGCCAACAGAAACCGCAACAGCTTTGTGGAAAGCATTGCAAGAAGGGTTGATTTTACCAGTGAGCGATGTTTATAAATTTTATCAAGAAGGTGGTAACAGTTTATCAATAACAACCACTGCGGAAGAATCCGAGCAATTACCAGTTAAAAATGACCAATTAGCTAAATACAAATTTTACCACGATCGCGTCCAACAAGCAGCCTATTCCCTCATTCCCGAAGAGCAAAAGCGATCGACTCACTTAAAAATCGGTCAACGGCTGTTAAAGAATACACCAGAAGCCGATCGAGAAGAAAGAATGTTTGATATTGTCAACCACTTGAATGTGGGAGTAAATCTAATTACCGACGAGCTAGATAGGGAGCAATTAGCACGGTTAAATCTGGTTGCCGGAAAGAAAGCCAAAGTTGCTACTGCCTATTCTGCTGCGGTTGAATATTTCAATAATGGCAGAGAATTACTAGCAGTAAATAGTTGGGAGAATCAATACGAACTAGCATTATCGCTGCATACCGAAGCAGCAGAAGCGGCATATCTAAGCGGTGACTTTGACCGGATGGAGACATTAGCATCAGTCGTGGAAAGCTGCGCCAAAACGCTACTGGAAAAAGTGAACGTATATGAAGTACAGATACAAGCTTATATGGCGCAATATAAGCTACAGGAAGCGCTGAATACAGGGTTGCCAGTCTTAAAGCAGTTAGGGGTAGAGTTTCCCCCCGAGCCAAATTTATCTGATATTGGACACGCCCTAGGAGAAACCGCGTCAATTTTGAGCGGAAAGGGAACTGAGGACTTAATAGATCTCCCTCTGATGACAGATCCTCAACAAATAGCAACTATAACGATTCTGTCAAGCCTATTTACTCCTGCCTACATAGCGCTGCCGCCACTCGCGCCTTTGGTAGTTTGCAAACAGGTCAATTTATCTGTTCAATATGGCAATGCTTCTGTGTCTCCCTATGCTTTTGCCATATATAGTTATCTTCTCTGTGGCATGGGAGATATTGAGCGGGGCTATCAGTTCGGTCAAATGGCTTTACGTCTATTGTCAAAGTTGGATGCCAAAGAAATCCAAGCCAAGACATCCGCAATGGTGCATTCTAGTATTCAACCTTGGAAAGAACACTTTAGAAATAGTTTAAAACCTTTGCTGTCAGATTATACTTGTGGGCTGGAAACCGGAGAGTTAGAATTTGCTGGTTATGCCATGTTTCAATACAGTTATTATTCGTATTTTATTGGCAAGCAACTAACGCCACTCGAACGAGAGATAGGAAGCTACGCCGATGCCGTTAGTAAAATTCACCAGGAAGCAGCACTTTCTTATCTGAAAATTTGTTGGCAAGCCGTTTTGAACTTGATAGGAAGAGCGCAAGATCCATGCCATTTGAAGGGAGAAGCCTACGACGAAGAGACAATGTTGCAACTGTATGAGCGAACCAATAACTACCTGGGGATTCATTACTTATACTTGCACAAACTTGTGCTTTGTTATCAGTTTGAAAATTACCAGGAAGCATTAAAGAATATCGCTCAAATAGAAACTTATTTGAGCGCCGCTTCAGGGCAGATAACTGTTGTCCTCTTCTATTTCTACGATTCTCTAGTGCGGCTGGCAGTCTATGCCGATACTCCACAGTCAGAGCAACAGGAAGTTCTTGACAGAGTACAAGCTAATCAAGAAAAAATGCAAAAATGGGCGCATCATGCCCCCATGAATCATCTGCATAAATTCTATCTAGTGGAGGCCCAACGGCATCGGGTTTTAGGCGAAAAAATAGAAGCGATCGAGATGTACGACAAGGCTATTGCCCTCGCCAAAGAAAACGAGTACATCAACGAAGAAGCACTTGCTCACGAACTCGCTGCTAAATTCTATTTAGAATGGGGCAAAGAAAAACTGGCAAAACCATATTTAATTGATGCTTACTATGCTTACGCTCGTTGGGGAGCAAAAGCAAAGATTGACCATCTAGAACAGGGCTATCCCCAATTACTTGCTCCTATCCTGCAACAGGAGCGAACTCGCCAGAATCCAAGCGAAACAACTCACATATCCTGCAGTGAATCATCCCTATCTAACACGAATAGAACAATTATCGGTAGCACCAGCAGTTGGGGGGTAGTAGATTTGCCGACAGTTATCAAAGCTTCTCAAGCTCTATCTAGCGAAATAAAACTCGATCAATTGCTGACTACCCTCATGCAAGTGGTGGTGAAGAATGCCGGAGCACAAAGCGGAGCATTAATTTTGAATGAAGAGGGAAACTGGAGGATAAACATCCACTGCACAAACCGTGAAGACTGCCTTCTGCAATCAATTCCGGTTGAGGAGAGCGAAGTAATTCCTCTGACGCTGATCAACTACGTCAAACGTACAAAAGAAACCGTAATTTTTGATGATGCTAGCAATCAACCAAGATTTGCATCTGACCCCTACATGATCCAACACCAACCTCAGAGCCTGCTTTGCACTCCGATCAGCGAGCGAGGAAAAATGATCGGGATTCTGTACTTGGAAAATAATTTAGCAACAGGGGTATTCACGAGCGATCGCGTCGCCATCCTCAACATCCTGTGTTCCCAAGCTGCAATTTCCTTACAGAACGCCCGATTGTATCAGCAATCCCAGGAGTATGCCCAAAAACTAGAGCTTTATCTCAGCGATCTCAAGCAGATGCAACTGCAACTGGTACAGAATGAGAAGATGTCGGCTCTGGGAAATTTAGTTGCAGGGGTAGCCCACGAAATTAACAATCCCGTAGGCTTTATCGCCGGCAACTTGCAACCGGCTCAAGAATATGTGGGGGATTTATTTAACTTGATTGATTTGTATCAAGAAAAACTTCCCAATCCGGGGCGGGAAATTGAAACAGAAATTGAGGATATGGACTTGGAGTATTTGCGAGAAGATTTGCCCAAATTGATAGGCTCGATGCAGGAGGGAGTCGATCGCATCCGCAATATCAGTACAAGCTTGAGAACCTTTTCCAGGGCCGATAGCGATCGACCAGTTTCTTTCAATATTCATGATGGAATCGAGAGCACTCTGTTGATTCTCAAGCACCGTTTAAAAGCCAGCGAGTTCCGCCCTGCCATTGAAGTGGTGAAAGACTATGGTAACTTGCCCCTAGTCAAATGCTTTCCCGGACAGTTAAACCAGGTATTTATGAATGTACTCGCCAATGCCATTGACGCTCTGGAGGAGTCAAATAAGGGGCTCGGTTTTAGTGAAATTAAAGCCCGACCTAATCAAATCACGGTTCAAACTGTTCTGAGCCAATCCCAAAATCAGGTTTTAATTCGGATTAAGGATAATGGAGTGGGGATGTCGAACTCCGTCAAGGAAAACATCTTTAACCACTTATTCACAACCAAGTCTGTGGGTCAAGGAACCGGATTAGGATTGTCTATAGCCTACCAAATTGTTGTGGAAAAACATGGAGGTACATTAGCAGTGAATTCCTCCCCCGGGCAGGGTTCGGAGTTTGTGATTTGTATTCCGGTGTGAGCAGTTCTTAGTCGGGCTTCAGCGCAATTATTGCAATTAGCGCTGAAGCCCTACTACGAGATTAGCCTCTGAAGTTCCTCTTCAATGAACTGCTGTCGTTCAATCAGGGTTCCCAGAGTCATTTTCTACTTAGTCTCAACAGAAGTATCAACAGCTCTTACATAAAATATTAAGTCTTGTTTTTAAAATCGCTCTTTCATAATTTCTTGTTCAAAATATGTTAAGAAAAATGTAGTTAAGGAATAGGACGGCAGATAGAGCCACAATAGTAGATAGTAACTCTAAGAAGCTTCAGACTTGACTGAAGCAGTAGGAATAACTGGGTATGGCTAGCATAACAAATCTGTTTCTCGGATATCACATTAACGAGCAAATATACGCAGGCACTCGAACTCTAGTGTATCGCGGCCTTCGCTGTTCAAATGGGCAGCCAGTCGCGATCAAACTGCTGCGAAATGACTTTCCCTGCTTCAACGAACTGGTGCACTTCCGCAACCAGTACATCATTGCTAAAAACTTAGAGATCCCCGGCAGTGTCAAGGCATACAGCCTGGAGACTTACCAGAACCACTATGCTCTGGTGATGGAAGACTTTGGCGGAATTTCCTTAAGTAGCTACCTCGCTCGTCTAGCATCAGAGAGCAAGGAACCCCTAGAAGGCTTGCCGGTTAGCGAATTTCTGCCCATGGCGATTCAAATTGCCAACTCCCTCGACGGACTTTATCGCCACCGAGTCATCCATAAAGACCTCAAACCAGCCAACATTCTGATTAACCCCACCACCAAACAAGTCAAGCTGATTGACTTCAGCATCGCTTCCCTGCTGCCGCGCGAAACCCAAGAAATACAAAATCCCAACGTCCTCGAAGGCACCTTACCTTACATATCTCCCGAACAAACTGGGCGAATGAACCGAGGCATTGATTACCGCACAGATTTCTACTCGTTGGGAGTCACATTCTACGAATTACTAACAGGAAAGTTACCCTTCCAAACCGATGACCCCATGGATTTGGTACACTGCCACCTCGCCAAACAGCCTATCCCAGCCTCAACAGTCAACAATAGCGTTCCATTGGTGCTGTCTGAGATTGTCAGCAAACTGATGGCCAAGAATGCTGAAGACCGCTATCAAAGCGCCCTAGGACTCAAGTTTGATTTGGAAACTTGTTTATCCGAGTGGCAAGAGACAGGGGGGCTGACTAACTTTAAAATAGGGCAGCGAGATTTGTGCGATCGTTTCATCATCCCAGAAAAATTATACGGTAGAGAAAACGAAGTATTCTCTCTGCTAGCGGCGTTTGACCGCGTGAGTGCAGGTAGCACGGAAATGATGCTCGTTTCTGGTTTTTCTGGTATTGGTAAAACCGCTGTCGTTAACGAAGTTCACAAACCAATTGTCCGGCAGCGCGGCTACTTTATTAAAGGCAAATTTGACCAATTTCAACGCAACCTTCCCTTCTCAGCTTTTGTCCAAGCTTTTGGGTGCATCTCACTTTTGCGAATGTGTCAAAAAAGAGTTAAAATGAAAAAGCTAGTAAAATCGTCAAATAAAGATGAGGTAAATAAAATGACACCCTCAGACCAACAACAGCTAAAAGCCCACTT